>JAAGKN010000691.1_pt1 | contig 50261 bp, 61 predicted proteins | sample 6206371 | NCBI WGS metagenome assembly JAAGKN01 (sample SAMN11533720, study PRJNA540317) | gut metagenome | isolation source: fecal pellets from male and female animal of same cohort | host: Peromyscus leucopus | place: USA:CA | collected 2017 | reverse complement strand
TCGAACCCCCTACGCTCCACCAGTTTACAAATCAGCCCTTACTTAAAGGGCTTTTTTATTTGTGTGTCACATTTTGTGTCACATTTTAGAGAAATCTTTTGTAAAGACAGGGGTAAGAGGCTCCTGTCTCTTTATTTTGCACAAAAACTTTTGGTGATTTATAGACACTTTCCTTGATTGCAAGAATATCGTCTGAAGTGAGTCCAAGGGTCTCTCCTTCCTCATCTGAACGGGAAAACATGACATTCCCCATCAGAGGCATTTGATGACCTCTGGCTTCATAGATCATGACAGGCTCAAAGCCGTCATGAAGAAGTCCTTCATCATTTACCCAAGCGTCAACGCCTTCAGGCAGATCAAAATAGGCAGAGGCAGAGCAGATCAGACCGCCCACCCCATCTCTGAGAGCCTCATAAGTTTTGCCTTTGGATACTGCTACGGGCTCGAAATTGAGCCCTGGTTCTAACTTTAAAAATTCCATGTCTTTGTTCCTCCTTAAATTATTTCTAAATCTCCGAGAGCGAAAGCAAGAGCCGCAATTTCACGGTCTGATGTAAACAGGTCTTGCCTTTCGTTGATCAGTTCCAGAAGGAGCTGTGGTCCACTGGAAATCCAGTCAAGCCCTGCTTGTAATGCTTCGCTAAAACCGGCTACCCGGTCTTGGTTCTCATAAAGGAATTCGTATTCCTTCTCAAACCTCTTTAAAATCTCGTTAACCATTTAGCTGTTACGCTCCCGATCCAGACCAAATTCTTCAAGAGCAAGACCGAGAGCGGCAACTTCGTGATCTGTAGTCAGGATATCTTTTCTGCATTTTTTAAGATCCTCAACCATATCAGGGTTCTCTTCCATCCAGCGATAACCTTCCTGAAGAGCTCCTTCGTATTCAGGAACCTGCTCATAAAAATCACCAAGATAGACGTATTCCCAGTCGATCTGTTTTGCGATTGATTTGATAAATTCTTTTCTTTCCATTTTGTTTTCCTCCTTTGGTCAAAGACCGACAACCCTCAAAGAGGGCTGTTTCGTCTCAATTTTCAGAGACTCATCAGGGTCTTTTCTTAGAATTTAATGCAGGTCAGTTCAATGGGCTCAAGGTCGCTGTTGTTCACAGTCTCTCTATTCTCTTTAAGAGCCTCATTGGCCTGCATGAGTCTGAGTGCTACATCAGGCAGAGCCTCATCTTTCAGCATTTCATTCTGATGCAGATTTTTAAGAGCATCAGAGAGCCCAAGCATGAAGCAGACATTAGCCAGAGCTTCCTCAGGCTCAGACATTTCAGCCTCAATTTCTTCGAGTCCTTTGTCAGACTTGAAGGTGTCAATGTCTGCGGCTCTGCTCATTGCCATCATGGCATCAAGTTTGTTGTCATTCTTGATACCGTCTTTTTCCATCATTTCGATCATCATTCCGATAAAGCCTGTGCAATAGAATTTCTGGTATACGTTCATTTCTGTCTCCTCCTCTTCTTTTTCCTTGCTGTCATTAAAGTGGTATAGTGTAGCTTCGCCACCGAACTGATCAATGTCATGCTTGTCTGTAATGTAGTCAATAGCCTTCATATATTCAGTCATCAGTTCTTCCACCTTTGCCATCTTTTTATTTCTGATGGCCCCCTGTTCGATTGCTCTCTTGAGAGCGATGAACCCAGAGCCCAGGATCATCAGAAGTTCTCTTGCTTTTTCTTCTTCTTCAATATCTGGATCTGGGATTCTTACCTCAATATCAAGACCATTGAGGTATTCCCTCAGGCCTTCTCGGTATTCTTTTTTGATGAACTTGTCGTTCAGAAGTACGTGGTAAACGATAGCTACACCCATTTTCATATTTTTATCCATTTCAAATTCCTCCTTTTTTCTGCTCTGGAAGTTGTACAGGGTTATCTCACCTTCCAGGGAATCAATATTGAAGCTCTCTTTCAGGATGTTGAAAGCCTCCTTCTTTTCATTCATAAGAGATTGGGTCTCTTCAATTTTTTCTTCTTTGATGGCTCCCTCTTCGATTGCCTTAGCCAGAGCAATGAAGCCTGCCCCAATCGTTCGCATTGCCATTTCTACTGCTTTGATTGCATCGTTTGCGCATTCCTCAGGGATTTCAATGTTCTCCACATCTGCTTCTTTAACGAATGCTTCAAGAGCTTTTCTGAATTCTTCCTTCACCAGCTTTTCTTCCAGCAGGGACTTATAGGCGTTAGCAACGCCCAGAGTTTCAAATCTGTTTTCCATTTTCGTATCCTCCTTGTAGATAATATATTTCTTTTATAGATTAGATTAACTTAAAGTTAACTTTTGTTTAATGACTTTCTGTCAGAGGTTTGAGTGCTTTCTCACTGGTTTACCATGTTTACCCTCATGAGTTTTTTAAGGTGTTTTTCTCACCGCAAGAGTATAATAACATATACCGCTGTATATGTAAACCCTTGAGTTGATAAAAATTCAACTTTTTTTATTCTGGGCTTCCAGGTATTTGATTGCTAAGCAGATCTCTTCAGCCTCTTCTGGTGTCAGCTCGTATTCCTGTGTCATCATTTCTGCGTCTTCTGATGTCCAACCTCCATCAAACAGGCATCCTGCTACTCCATAAACATCAACCATCGTTACATCGACCTCCATTCGTTTAGAGTTTTCTCATGTCCTAACTCAGCGTCCTCAGGGGAGAAATACCTTTCACAATATTCCTCTCCTCCCCAGTTGGTAACATTCCCCTCTGCATCGCAGGGGAATACCATTGTCTCGTAAGGTCCAGTCCAGGAAAATCCATCAAAGAGCCGGACCACGACAGGGAGAAGTACTGTAGAAACCAGATAGGTCCCTCTTGAATTGGTTACCACATCTTTCAGATCCATTTTCATTTCCTCCTATATAAATTAACTATAAATCTACTCAGCAGGCAAAATCGGTTGCGAGAGCCTGCTCAACTTCCGCCTTACGCATACCAGAATGGGCGTAGAGCCGGTTCATATCGTACTTGTATGGGCTTAGTCCGTGAACTTCGCAAATACGCTTTGCAAACTTGTGGCAATGCTGGGTAGTGGTTGCACTATAGCGTTCATCTGTAAATACCTTCACCATATCTCGTTCCTCTTCGTAGTAGGCTAGAGCAACCTGGGTCCAATAGGAGCGAAGGACATAGCACTGACGTACCATCCCATCCACTTCCATTTCAAACTCAGCAGAGATCCATGCCTGGCAATGGTTGATCTGTTTCACCATATTGCGAGTCTGGCTCAAAATGCTTTTCAGTTCTGTCTTTGTCATACTCGTTCCTCCTGTGTTGTGTCCCTTCTGTAATTTCTCATCCGGGCTTAGGACCGGCATCGGCTACATTAGACCACCGGTGTGCACCCCGGTGTTGCCCTTATATTAACTTTACCATGGATTAAAGTTAACTTATAGTTAATATTTAGGGCAAAAAGTTGTTTCGCCCTTCGGCGGTTCCTGTTTGGCTGTTGTCTCAGCCTCCGCATATCCCAGCGAGTTCGGGGATTGTCCGTATATCCACGGATTTTATACTGTTCTCTCAGTTGCTCTTTTAACGTGGGTTGCTCACGGGTGATCATAGTTTCCATCGGTGTTTTCTACCTGTTCTCTCAGGGCTCTTTGGTTATGATCAGCCTCAGAAGTAACTGCTTCTGATCAGGATTTTATTCTGTGCTCTCAGGTACTCTTGTTCACGTGTTTTTGCTCACGGGCTGTCACGTCTGCCAACGGTGTTTTTCACTGTTCTCTCAGTGAGTGTTTCTCTGGATAAGCCTCCGCTCCCTCAGAAGTATCCGCTTCTGTTCAGGTTTTATACTGTTTTCTCAGTAAGTGTTAGGTTTGGGCAAGCCTCCGCTCCCTCAGGTGTTTTCTGCGCCTGTACAGCTCCTTAATCGTAAGGAGATACGCTTTTGTCTACCAAAAGATTTAGAACTATTTTAGGTTGCTAAATCCTCAAAATAATAAGTTACGATGACGAAGATAACGGAGTCCGTCAGGCCGCCTCACTCCTTGAGGTTGGGCGTTTGCAAACACACACTCTGCGTTTACACGGGCTTGTGACCGTCTGCTAAGCAGGCCGCATTACACTCATGTTGCAACATGAGTGACTCCTGTATCGGAGCTGTTAATTAAGAGGAACTGACTCAATAATCTTGAAGTTTCCGCTGTCCAGGTCTGTGGGTTTTTCAACCTCAACAGTTTCAAGTTTCCATTTAACGGATCTCTTTCCCTTATAAATATCTTTAACCCAGCTGGCCTTAGCTTCGGCCTGGGCTTTATCTGTAAAGGCTGTATCGTAGCCTTCGTATTCTCCCTTACGATATAAGTTAATCATGTAATATTTCATCATTCATTTCCTCCTTACACCCTTACTATAACATATACCGCTGTATATGTAAAGTTCTTTTTTGGAAAATTTTTATTTTTTAATGATATTTCAGGATTTGCAAGTTCTATTTCAACTTACAAGTAGATTATACTATATACCGCTGTATATGTAAACCCTCAGCAAAAAAAATTTTTAATTATTTTTGAAATTACGCTTTAATTCTTCCTCATAGCAATCCTGACAAACGGAATACCCAAGTCCGTAAGCATTGTGAATCTCACGGCTGGTATAACCTTCTCCGAAAACCAGGTCATTTCCGCAATGGGGACAGGTTACTACTGTATCCATATCTTCCTCATATAAAGAGCAGGAATCAGCTATAAGAACGGGATCATATGATTTAGTTTCATAATTCCACTTTTCAGCTGTGATCATTTCCGTTTCCTCCTGTGAGTGTCCTCTGCGTTTTTCATCCGGGCTGGGAACCGGCATTGGCCGCATTACACTCTGCGTTTACACGGGCTTGTGACCGTCTGCTAAGCAGGCCGCATTACAGAGCCAGTTCAATCACTGGCAGGAAGGTTTTAACGACTTGAGCCGTGTCGGGTTGTTTGCACGTGTTTTCCGCACGTTGGTCTTGGTTACCGTCTTTCATTCCTTCGGCGGGATTTTTAGGTCTTTACTGACGTGTCTGATGTTTCGGTTCAGACATATACCGACCTCTGTTGGGCAAAGGCTTACCCCCGAAGCTCAGACAGGCTCGGACCCGTTGTTTTATAGTCAACATTCAAGACTGGTTTCCTGCGGTTTCCTCACGATTTTCAGTCGCCTTCTCTGACGGGTCTAACGTTTCCTACGGTCTTTTACATCTTTGCTGATGGATTTTTTTGTCTTTACTGACTCCTGCTTCATCTGACAGATAGAAAGAATATGGTGGATGCTGTTGGAGTCGAACCAACTAAGGCTGAGGCCGTCTGATTTACAGTCAGATCCGTTTTCCGATTCGGTAAGCATCCATAAAGTGTCAGGATCTCGCTCCTGACAGGCGCCTGTTACCCAATGGAAGGGACCATTTTAACCTGCTGGCCCAGGGGTTTCCTCACGTGTTTCCACCGGTTTTAGTGACTTATACTGTCATGTTAGACTTAAATTAACTTAAAGTTAACTTTTGTCCGTAAGTTTTAGGAGCTTAGCGCTCCCTCAACTTACAACTAGAGTATATTATATACCGCTGTATATGTCAAATACTTTTTTGACTTTTTTTGCGGTTTTTTTCTGAGCAGAATCAGCTTTGGAGTGTTGCACGGCTCCCACTGTTATGGCCGGAATTTTCTGAGCTCACTGATCGGGTACTGTTCTATCGGCACAGCTCTCGTACGATTCTCTGCCGCCCTCTTGCGTGAGGACCTCCTCTATCGGTCACCCTAACCGGTTGATGCCGATTGGCATTGCTGATTCATCAGATGGCTGAATTCACAATCACAGGCATGTTGTACCACCTGACAAGATAGAGTATAACGTATACAGCTGTTTATGTAAACTATAAATATATAAAATTTCTCTGTAAAATTCTGCAAATTTTTCAGGTGCAGGGGTTGTAATATACCGCTGTATATTTTATAATCTATTCGGAGTCCTTCTCTGCTTTGCCCATCTGATAGGCAAGGGCAATCAGTAAGTAGGTCTCTGTAATGCCAAGCTCTTTGGCTACCTGAATGATTTCCGCAATTTTAGCGGAATCCATATTCTCGATAAGTTCCATCATGTTTTCACGACCTTTCCTTAACGCAATCCGATTATAGGTTTACGTTTACGTAAAGTCAACTTGATAGAAACCGAGAATATACATATAGTGAGGAATATGAATAATTTACTGAAAAGCAGAAGACTGGAACTGGGACTGTCCCTGAAGCAGGTCGGGGAGGCCTGTGGCGTTTCTGGTGCCACTGTAAGCCGGTGGGAGTCAGGAGAGATCAAGGACATCCGCAAAAGCCGTCTTCCTAAGCTGGCCGAAGTTCTACAGCTGGACCCGCTCCGGCTGATCGGGGTTGGAGTAGAGCCTGTATCCGTTAATAATATGGTTCCAATTAACGTTCTGGGCCGGGTTCCGGCAGGCGTGCCTGTCGAAGCGGTTGAGGATGTTCTGGATACTATTTATATACCGGAACAGTGGACTAAAGGTGGAGCCCGATATATCGGCCTGAAAGTGGAAGGGAACTCCATGTACCCAAAGTACCTGGAAGGTGATACGGTGGTGGTACGTCTGCAATCCGACTGTGAATCTGGTCAGGATGCCATCATTTATGTCAACGAAGATTATGACGCAACTATCAAGACGGTCATAAAAGAAAAAGACGGATCGGTTACTCTGAAGCCTTATAACCCTGAGTACATGCCTCACAACTATACTGAGGGGATTCAGATTCTAGGAGTAGTAAAAGAGCTCAGGCGCTCGATTTAGGAGGCTTTTAAATATGGAAAAAGACAAGTATGGACCCCAGAAGAGGTACCGACAGAAGAACATATCAACACTGCGTGTAGACTGTCAGAATGAATTCGCTGAGGCTTTTCGGAAGGCTTGTAAAGAGCTCAATGTGACTGTGAGTCATGTTTTTAAGGAAGCCATGAAAGAGACCATCGAAAAAGCACGTCTCAACAAATAAACGGTCTTTAAACGATTGTTCTGAAGGTTTGTAAGTCGAAATTCCCCTTTAGGTAAAGCCTATTCTCTATTTATTATACAAACTATACAATTATTTATATATAAGAATAATATTAGAGAATAGGGAGATAGGGGATATACAGAGAATAGAGGGTTCTCCCTGATGTGCCTAATTCCTATTTAAAACTTAGAGGGCCAAAAAACCGTTAAATTCGTATAGAACGGTCTAATCCCCTTTACCTAAAGCGTTTTGAGGCTAAACGGCCTCTGTAAAAGTTTGTAGCAGAATATACAGACTTTATGCCCTTTGTTAGGAGCCATTTATGAAAGAATTTTTTGATATTACAGACATTGGAAGGGAGGTCATAGAATGGGACGATTCCAACAAGGAGACATCGTATTCGCAGACCTTTACCCCTCCACAGGACATGAGCAACGAGGCAGAAGACCCCTGCTCGTCATCTCAAATGAACAACTGAATCGGACAGGACTTGCAATGATCTGCCCGATTACCAGCCGGGAAAAAGAGGGACCTGCCCGAGTACGTTTACAGAGCGGAAAGGTAAAAGGTGATATACTCACTGACCAGATCAGGACGTTAGATCTGGAAGCCCGAAGAGCTCAGTTTGCTGAGAGATGTGACGGTCCAGTGGTTGGGAAGGTCATTGAAAACGTGAAAATGTATTTGAGTCCGGTTGATTAGCCGGACTTTTTTTACGAAAAAAAAGCTCCTCCCGAAATCGAACGGGAGGAGCTGGAAAGGGGAAAATGGAATTTGGAGATCTTGCCGTCAGTTCCGGCGATTTCATTGTAACTTAAAGTTAACAAATAATCAACAAAGGCCTCTTGAAGAGGCCATACGACAGGAGTGTAGATTGAAAATCAGCAAGCCAAGATTGAGAAGGGCCTTTACAGGCATAAACAGTATAACACATTTATTCCTTTCTGCACAAATGTTGCGCAAGAACCCAGTACCCAGAATTTACTAATGCCATGTCAGGCCTTCCATGACCGGAGGCCACTGCTTTAACCTCCGTTTCATGCAGACAGACTTTAGCATTGGTGTTATGCAGTACCTGATCATGATAGCCGTCAGATCCGTCCTGCTTGTCTACATCTTCCAGAGGCACAAGCCCGCCCAGATCCGGCACATTGACCATGCCTCTGACAATAGCGGAGTCTGTGCCAGGCACTACAGCAATAGGGAGCCAGGCACTTGAGATAATGTCCCCACGTTTCAGGACTGCGTCATAGTTCCAGTGAACGGGCTTTTTAGAGGGACTCTTCTGCTCAAAGACCTTAGGCCTGAAGGCTGTAGGATATGTAGCAGAGTAGGGGAGCCGCTGAATAGTAAACTCCGGCACTCCGTCCTGATTCTGACCCATAAAATTGCCATAACCGTCTCCTGCATCACTGTCGAAAATGGCAATGTGTGAGAAGGGAGTCCAGTAAGCTGTGGGCATAAAGACACAGATGTCTCCCGGTTGCATCTGTCTCACTTCAGTGTAGTAGCGCAGGATACCTGAAGAGCGTCTCTGAAGCCAGATGTCCTTAGCATAGCCGGAAATACCGCAGTGAAAAACCGGGTACCCAAGACACTGAGAGTAGAACATTGCTCCATCCCAGCACTGCGCTCCGTATGCGCCATCAAGGTCATGGGCTGTACCCATGTATTTTCTCTTAAACTCGTTATAGTTCACGGTTCTCCTCCATTTCAGACAGCAGGTCCAGCAGGTCCCGCTTAGGGTCCTTGCCGTCTGCTATCAGGATCACGGCTTTTAAGGCCGCTGTAGCTTTCATGTCAATCCTTTTGAGGATCTCAGCTCTCTCCTGCAGTAATCTGCGGTTCTCAGCTACCGTCTCAGCGAGCTCCCTGTGAGGTGCTCTGAGCTCTTTGTTGAGCCGCCAGACAGCACCTACAGAGGTGATCAGAGCCAGCAGGGTCACCACATCTGTGTAGCTAAATCTAAGCTCCTGCATAGCCCTTCTCTAAGCCGTGTACTGCGGCCTCTATAAGCGTCCTGAGCTCATCCTGTGTAACTTCAATCCCTTTGTCCTCTAAGAGCTGTCCGGCCCTCTCAAGGGCTTTAGAGAGCTTCTCAGGACCCTTGAGCTCACCATAGACCTGCTCAACGTATCTCACAGTACTGTCGATAATCTCCTTTTTGTCCTCACCGTCTACAAACTGACGATAGAGGCGCTTTACCTCAATCCCGATATAAGAAAAGACGGTAGTAAGAACCACCGCCAGGAGGCTGTCTAAAGCCGGTTTAATAGTCTGAAAAAACTGTTCCATGTGTTGTCCTTTCTAGACACTGAAGGTCATAGAGAGCATGATCTGGTATGCTCCGGTTTTGGCCGCCCAGAAATTAACATTGCCATTACTGTTTACACGGCACTGGATGGGGTCATTAGTCACCTTGTTATTAGCCGCCATAGTGTCAAAGCTGATAGCAGGCCGGACATTCAGACCGTCCGGGAGTGTGACCAGTGTGTGCCAGCCTGTAGAGGAGGCTGTGTAAGTCTTGACCAGGTTGATGGTCACAATGTTGCCGCTCCGGGCATAGAAAGCACTGCTCTCTCCGGGAAATGCCGTTCTGGGCACAGTGTAGGGCTGTACAGCGGTCAGCCCAGACTTAGGCAGAGCCTCAGGTGTACAGATCTCAGCAGGTCCGTCCTCTACGGCTGTGAGCTTGATAATGGTGCAGGGGAGAGTGGTGTCCAGATATACCATTTTGCCGAATGGCGCATTAGCTATGTAGAGCTTGTATAACGGAGTTTGCTCATTATATAGAGCGGCTCCCATAGGGCTCACTGTTAGCAGATCTACAGTGCTGGCTGTTGGTCCTGTACAGATGATCACATAAACACCAGGAGCAAAGAAAGACATACCAAAACGGTAAGTCCCTTTCTGCACGGAGACAGAGCCAACCTGAGCTCCGTCCAGGACAGCGGACAGATTACACAGGAAGGTCTTAGGGTACTCCTGAGTACCTCCCAGAGTAAAACCCGTACCATCCTTAGAGAGATGTATCAGGTTCATTGACGGGCTCAGAGTCTCTACATCCACAGAGGAGCTCACCTCATCTGAGGATGTAAAGCGAAACTCATAGGCCTTAGCTGTGTCAAAAGATCCGTCAAGGATATAACAGGGAGGCGTGTCTTTAACGGGCTTCCAGGCCGTTGTTCCGGCCTCTCTGTACTCCGCCTTAACACTGTGCTTACCAGTAGCAGAGCTGAATGACACATTAGCCTCGATATGCACACAGGTCCCTGCATCAGTCGGGTTCTTGTTTTTGTCACATCTGGTAACAGTGGCGAAGATGGAGGGAGGAGTATATTCCATGACTTTGACAGTCTGAGAGACCGTACCGGTCATGCCTCTGTCATCTGTCACTGTGCCTGTGAAGGTCACTGTGCCGGACCCGGAGAGGGCTTCTCCTTCAGCACTGAGACCGGAGTAGCTTGTACCATCACCATTGATCTGAGCGGAAGAGAGTGAGGCTCCTGCTGAGAAAGTGGGAGTCAGGGTAATCTTAGGCTTTGTATACCCCTGAATAAAAACCCCTGCGGGAAAGCCTGCAGGGTTGACTGGTGTGACCGTCATTTTAACAGAGGGCTTGTAGCTTTCTGGGAGAGTCACTCTGAAGGACTTTGAAGCACTTCCTATAGAACGGCTGTCTGTCCACTTTCTGTATGTGTACAGAGTAGCTGTAGCAGATGCAGAAGAGTGGCCTTTAAAGTGCTTCTCAATAAAGGCTCTGTCCTTAGGCACTGTCCAGGTCACAGAGTCCTTCATACCAGAATCAGGAGAGGCTCTCATGTTGCTGTCATCCATGCGGATGTAGCAGGAGTGCAAAAAGCTCTTATCCTGAGCCTGTGCGGTCAGCTTAAGAGAGTCGCCCGGATGAACGTTCAGGGAGCTCAAAGAGAGCCCGGAAGCCATCGGGATGCTGGTCAGGTTCATTGTGCTGGTAGTAGAGGCCTCTCCAAAACAGTATGGGTCCTGATACGGGCTGAAGCCTGTCTCTCCACCGGCACCTCTGTGAATAATCAGAGAACAGTTCAGGGACTTAGTGCCGTCATTATCATGATGCACTGTAAGAGTCCCGCTTCTTGTGTGAGTCCCGGAGTTGTCCAGCGGAAAAATCAGGATCTCCTGATTTCCAGCAATCCACAGCTCAATGCGTGCCGCATTTTTACGGACTGTGCCGGAGAAAGGTCCGCCTGAGCGTGAGGCGTTCAGAGTCCAGGCAATTTCTGAGCTGTTGTCAGCGGCATTGTGAGACTTTTCTGTGATGGTAGCTGAGGCCGTCAGAGTCATCCCCAACCCCTGAATGAGCTTACTTGAGGTTGATAGGTTCATATCAGTTCACCTTCTTAATATCTACTGAGCCATCCACATTGCTGAAAATGGCATAGTTTCCCAGCCGCAGAGAGCCTGAGATTTTGGCATTTGAAACGTTCAGAGTCTTGCTGTCAAACCATGCGACTTTAGACTGACCCTGCAGAAATTCCAGTTCATTGTTACTCAGCTTCAGGCTTGTAGGGCTGTCTGTCTTACCGATCAGCAGGCCATCTGCAGAGAACCGGAAGTATTGCATAAACTGGCTCAGCCTGCCTGCAGTCTGTGCCTGAGCGCTCCTCAGATCATCAACACCAGTGAATTTTAAGCTCAGGTCACTATAGGTCTGCTCCATCTCTGACTTAAGCTCAGCAATCTGGGAGCCTGTAGCTGTGGTGACTTCGTCTTTGACGCTTGAGGTGATAGACCCCTGTGCCTTATCCAGCATGGTGCTGAAGGTCTGCTGAGCACTGCTGATAGCCTGCTCAAAAGTCTCAGACTGATCAGCCACGGCTTTCATCCATGAGGTAATGCACTCAGGATCTGTGTAAGCCGGGCTTTTTTTGGCATATGAGGTTTTCTGTCTCTTCCAAAGGTACTGCCCGGCAGGGATCACTGTGGGCTGAGTAGCTGTCCAGACAGCCTTATCCGGAAGCTTGTCAGGAGAGTCTGCCAGACAGTACTCATCAGTGATGCTGATAATACCGCCCTCAGCATCCTCACCGGCTATCTTTGTCCAGGTATACCTTTTAGGGTCAGAAGAGTCAGCTTTTACTGAGTCTGTGTACTGACCGAGGTATTTTCCTGTTCCTTTGGCAAAAGTCTTACCGCCATCATCAGAGTATCTGAGGTGCAGATATGTGCTGATTCCGTCTGTTCCCTGAATCTTTGTCCATGTGTATCTGGAAGGAGTCTCAGAGTCTGCGAAAACAGCATCAGAGTACTGTCCCAGCCATTTCCCCGGAGTCTTACCAGCTTTATCTGTGAAGGTCTTTCCTCCATCATCAGAGTAGCGGATGTGTACATAAGCTCCTGAGCCGTTTTTGCCAGGAGCTCCCTGCACTTTAGACCATGTATATCGGGCAACCTGATCAGAGTCAGCCTTCTGTGAGTCTGTGTACTGCCCCAGCCATGCGCCGGGAGTCTCACCATCTTTAGCTGTGAAGGTTTTTCCTCCATCTTCAGAGTATTTGAGGTGCAGATAGGCACTCACACCATCTTTACCGGGAGCACCGTCTTTACCGGGTTTGCCCTCAGGTCCTTGAGCTCCATCCTTGCCGGGCTTACCTTCTGGGCCGGGCTTACCTTGTGGGCCTTGAGCTCCGTCTTTACCAGGAGCGCCATCCTTGCCAGGTAACCCTTGAGGTCCCTGTGCTCCATCCTTACCGGGAGCCCCATCTTTTCCGGGCAGACCTTGAGGTCCTTGAGCACCGTCTTTACCAGGCAGACCCTGCGGTCCTTGTTTTCCGGGAGCCCCATCCTTACCGGGTTTGCCTTCTGCTCCATCTTTGCCCGGTATCCCCTGCGGTCCCTGTTTACCAGCAGACCCGTCTTTGCCAGGCAGACCCTGAGGTCCTTGTGCGCCATCCTTACCGGGCTTACCTTCTGGTCCTTGTTTACCGGGTAACCCTTGAGGTCCCTGTGTCCCATCCTTACCGGGAGCACCATCTTTACCAGGCTTACCCTCAGGACCGGTATCACCTTTAATTCTGACCCAGGCGTACCTTTTAGGGTCAGGAGAGTCTGACTGACTGGTATCCGTGTACTGCCCCATCCAGTCACCGGGCTTGTCGCTGAGTGTCTTGCCTCCGTCATTACTGTATTTAATATGAACGTATGCGGTCTGCCCATGAGCCCCATCCTTACCGGGATCGCCCTTGATCTTTGTCCAGGCGTATCTTTTAGGATCAGTTGAGGCTTCCGGGTTAGAGTCTGAATACTGACCAATCCAGCCCGCATTAGTCCCAGTGGTTGCGAGAGTCTTACCTCCGTCATTGCTGTACCGGATGTGCAGAAAAGAGCTCAGGCCGTTTTTTCCGGGAGCTCCATCCTTCACAGCTGTGACTGTGATCTCTGCAGTGACCCTGACTTTCTTGTCCAGCTTAGCCTCACAACGGTACACGCCAGGTGCAGACACGTTATATGAGGCCGCTGTAGTCTTAAATGCTCCATCTTTATACCAGTCAAAAGAAAAAGGCTCAGAGGATGGTCCTGAGCCTTCAAAGACATGAGGTGTGAGGGTAGTTAGCTTGATGGGATCTTTAAGGATCACACCATGATCAGAGGTGAGTACCAGTGTATAAGCCTTAGACTGTGCGGCCAGCCTTTTCATCTCTGTCAGCAGGTCAGCGCTGATCTGCGGATTAACTTCTGTGAAGTTGTCCAGTGTGGTCTCGTTTTTCTCCGGCTGAGTAAAGTGAATCTTCTGCTCAATAATCCGGGCCTGCAGGTAGAGCTTAGGTGTATAGGCATCATCCTCAATGGTGAAGCTGTCACCAATCTCACCATCAATAAAGCCGCTGACCGTATAGCTGACTTTGGGCTTACTGCCTTTCTTCAGCTCAACCAGTGCATGACCATACAGGGTCTCTGTGTCCTGAGTTTCATAGGTGTACTCATGTGTAATGAAATGGTCATACCCTTTGATCATGTCAGAAGGGAATTGATCACGGGCAAGAGGTGCATAGATATACTCAGAGCCCGGCTTAGTGATGTACTCAATCTGCCCGTCAGAGTTCCTCTCAAAGCGGCTGAGACTCTTGATAGAGGCGGGCTTTTTAGACTTTCCCTGATCATCCGTTTCATTAGTAGTACCTACTGCATGAATACAAGTAAACAGTTCAGAGATGTCCTCTTTTTTGGTGATCCCCTGAATGTCCTTACCGTATCTCAGCACAGTAGAGGTCCTGTCTGATCCGGCTCTTTTCAGAGCGTTCAGGGTCAGCTTTTTCAGTGAGTAGTCATCCTCAAGAGTGGCCTCAAAGGTAATCTCACAGTCAAAGACAGTAGCCAGAGAGAAGAGCCGGGCCAGAAATGTCTCTGTGCCCTGCCATTCGTGTGTAATCCGTTTGTCAGAAATCTCAAGCCGCCCATACTCAAAGTCACAGCCCTTGTTGTTGAACAGGTCAACATACTCTTTAAAGCTCATGGCCTTAGGTGCTTTGTATGCCGGAGCTTCCAGGTTGGTAAAGCCCAGAGGCAGACAGAAGCAGGAGACCTTTACAGTCTTCTCAGATCTCTCAGTGGAGTAGATAGAGCAGGCATAATCACGGTTCTTATATCTGAAGTTCACTCCGTTGCCTACTGTCAGAAATACAGAGTCAGGATGAGTAGCAGGTGCGTCAAAATCAAAGCTATATGCAGAGCCTTCCAGATACTCTACCAGCTCATCCTCATAAAAATGCAGAGCCTCAGGCAGGGAGTTGTCCATATAAGACAGTACCTGCTGATCAGGGGATACAATAGCTAATCTCATTACAGATACCTCTCTCTGATATATGCCGTAATTTTAGGTGGCTTTTTACACCAGTAACTGTAACCAAATTCGACATTGAGCTCTCCGGGAGGAGCCATAAAGTACTCCGTTCCCAGGATCTCATAAGGCTGGAAAGAGCCGTCAAGAGTCAGCTTTCCTGTCTCCCCGTCAATGACAGCCTTAGAGCCTTCAGGGAATTTCTCAGCCACTTCCTCAATCTTATCGACATTGTATTTAATCACTCTCAGGCTCTTCACACCGTTGAGGTCTACACCAGGTACATCTGAGCCATTCTGACAAATGACAATCTGAATCTTAGTACATTTCCTGCCCTTAATATCCGGGTTGTGGAAAGTGCTGAATTTCAAGTCATGGAAAGTCACTGCATCATCATACTTATGCAGGCTCACACGGTAGTTATGCCCTACAGTGAACCGTCCATAATCATCAATAGAGATGTTCTGAATGCGGACAGTCTGGCCTCCTACTCTGTAACCAAAGCGAGCCTCACTGCTTGAGCGGCTCTGTCTGTCAATGTAAATACCACAGATGGGGTAGCCTGTATCGTCCACACAGGTGACTACCATGCCGCCGATCTCTCTGCGGTTAAAACACTGAAAGATTGGCTCAAAATCCAGCAGAAAATTCTCAGCGCCTTTGTCTCCGTTGCTGTCAGCCTTCAGAGCGGCTGTACACTCTCCTCCTGTGAAGCCTGAAGCAGAGTTATAGTCCATGCTCAGAAGCGTTACAGAGACAGAAGAGGAGTCCTGATAGTTGCCTGACCATTTACCGCTGTAGGAGTGGCTAAGGTCTTTTGGTGTCCAGTTGTTATTAACACTGACCACATTAGAGCAGAGCTGTTTTCCGTTGACAGAGACTGTGAGCGTTCCAGCGTTAGACCTTGTGTGTCCATAGAAACCAATCTGATGAGTCTGAGCGGCTTTCACAGTCCAGCTAATGCCTGAGGCGGTCTTTTTAAGGTCCACTTCAACATCCAGGAAGAGGCGGTTATCTCCTTTGACAGGGATGTGTAAATGTCTGACATAGATGTCACCATTAGAGGCCAGCTCTGTGCTGTCACTGTAGCTGAAAGGCTCATAAGTCCACATATCCCCGGAGCCGTTAGTGAGTTTCACAGAAACAGAAAGGCGGGAAGCCCCGCCTTTTACTGTCTTCATCTTTGTGCCTTTATCTAGCTTGTAGTAAGTGGGGTAGTCAAAGCACTTGTTCACACTTGTCCCAGGCTTGAAATCAGACAGGTTCAGAACCGTCTCAGAGGTGGCTTTCATATAGGGTAAATTGTCCTTATATCCGTACTCCATGGCTCCCTGAGCGCTCACCACAGACAGGTAGCCGTTCATATCCTGCATCTCAGCCTCATAGCGGATAGAGCAGGGGTAAGAGCCTTCGTTTTCAATGGTAGCTGTGAGCGTTCCATCAGAGTTTACCTGAGCAGGAAAACTCTTCTCTTCAAGAGAGTACTTAAACGGGTCTGCGCAGTACAGAGTGAGCTCTCCTGTGATCGCATTACATCCGGGAGAGGGCTCTGTGCCTGCAGTTTTGCGGCCTTTAAAGTATTTGTCCGGTTCATCATTAAAGATGATGGTCACATCATCGGTATTCAGGTACCGGTTCAGGTCATTGAAGGCCTTTCTAAAGGCTTCACTGTCCTTAGCGATCAGCTGATACTTGACTGTGATCTTTCTGGCTGGATACCGTGAGCGATAGATCCTTGAGCCGTCTGTGATCTCAGCCTCTTCTGTGAGCTCTTTTGTGTACAGCTCACGCCCGGAAACGTTCAGAGTCCGGTATCCGGGAATCACCACGTCAAAGCACACGCCGTTATATGTCATCGCCTCAGCAGGTAAAGAGACCGGCTGAAGGTCGGTCTGAATAGTTGTATCAACGAAGTTCATTTATTTTTCTCCCTTCAGCCATCTCTTAATTTTGGCATCTCTTTCTGTTCTGTCCTGCACAGGTCTTGCTACAGAGTAGCCAACCTTTGTGCTGTCCATGTAGATGTCACTGTGCAGAGTGACATTGAGGTCAGGTGTGACTGTTCCTGCAGGTACACCTGCCATAGACAGGGAGGGCATAGGGGTTGTAAAGCCAGCCATGCGGTTAGCGGCTTTCTGTGTATCCTCAACCATGGAGAGCATACCGTTGACCAGACCCTGACCAATCCAGCGGCCGTTCTGATACTGCACTTTAGAAGGTGAAGCGATTTTATGCTTTTCTGCAATCGCCTCATTTACAATGCTGGCGATTTTGTCAGCCGCAGACTGCACTGCACCAATCATAGAGCTGATACCATCAGCCAGACCCTGACCTATGTTTGCACCAGCACTGTAAGCGTCCTGATACCTTCCACTCATAGCAGAGATCACAGCATTAACGGCAGTCCGGGCATAGCCGGGAGCTGGGGTAAGACCGAAACGGAGGCCATTAGAGGCTCCCTGACCAATCCGGTTACCAGCACTCTGAGCTCTTCCGGTACCCGCAGAGATTGCTGATACAATCCGGGACACGCCAGAGGTAGCCGCAGAGGCCGCCTGATTCATGCCTGTCACAATGCCTGATCTTGCAGACTGACCAAGACGGGTCATAGCAGTCGAGACAGAATTGATCTGAGTTGTAGCTCCTGCAAAGGCCTTGCCGATGCTCATACCGGCAAAGGACTCACGCACAGAAGCCGCTTCAGTCTTGATCTGTCCTAACTTTGTAGACACTTGAGTGAGACTTGTAGACATTCCGGCAAACATACCACCGCCTTTATCGCCTTTGCCGCCTCCTGTATTGAGGCCTGCAAAAGCGGTTTTCAGGCTGTTGATTTTGGCAATCATGGTGTCAATGGTCTTGCCAGCAGTCGCAAAGGAGGTGCTCATGGCCTTGATCTGAGCATTCAGACCGCTGAGCATTCCTCCGCCTCCACCGGATTGAGAGGAGTCTCCGCCTCCACCAAAGAGGTTCTTCAGACCATCAAGCCAACCACCTCCGCCGGATTTAGAGCCGCCTCCGCCGCCCGCCAGGTCCTGCAGTTTGCTCTTCAGGTTGTCCAGGGACTGAGCCGCAGTGTCGATAGATTTAGTGTCAATGCTGAAGTTCTGCAGACTGTCCAACACCTTAATGGCACCTGAGGCGGTAGAGATTTTCTGTAGAGCTGAGGCCAGTGTCTGCAGGCCTTCCGCCTCCTTACCAAAGGAGTCTCCGGTCATCATGTTCAGGAAGTCAGTGAAGCCGGTTCCAATCTGAAAGGTTGCAATCTCCGCCAAGTTAGCCCCCAGGGTTGCAAAGTTTACCTGACCAAGTTCAGCCGCACCATCAGCCATAGACTTAAAGCCGTCTCCGGCTTTGTCTGCGGCTTCACCTACAGCATCAATAACTTCAGCCACTCCGTCCAAGGTGTCATGAACAAAATCACCAGCGCCGTCCAGTGCGTCATGGATACCGGAGCCAATACCCTCAAATGCAGTAGCAATAGCGGAGCCGGTTGACTGAATGTTTTCAGACAGGCCGTCCATGATGGTTTTAATGCCATCTGCATGGTCTGCAATCACGCCAATCAGATAGCCAATATCTGCAGTCAGATCATCAAAGACAGGTTTAATCAGGCCTCTCATGGCACCAAGACCGGCAAGAGCGGCCTCAAAAATACCAATAGCCGCCGCACCAGCCAGCAGACCGGTTACCGGGACATTGGCAAAAGCATCAAAGAAGCCCTTACCAATACCGCCCAGCAGTCCGCCGATTGAAGTGCCTAAGCCCTGAAAGATCTTTTCAATAAGGCCTGAGCCTTTAGAGGCCGCCTGCTGTCCTTCATCCATCTGCTCTGAAGTCTTCTGCCCAAAACCCTTAAACGGATTCAGACTAGAAAGCCCGCTGAATTTCTCTCCGAATTTTTTGACTTTGGCAGTCAGGAAACCAACGCCTACAACAGAGCCTAAAGCGGCAATTCCAATGTCTCTCAGGTTAGAGCTTCCGATTTTTACGGTAGCGAGTTTATCGCCAAACTCACCAATCTTGTCGCCGATTGTACCTAGTACAGGACCTACGCCTGAAAAGGCATCACTGACAGTCTTAATGACATTTCCGGCATCTTCTCCCCACTGCTTCAAAGTCCCGTTATTTGCCAGGGATTCATTGAAATTCGCCAGGTTGGTAAGCATCCCCTTCACATCAGCATTGAAGACATCAGTAGCCCCACTGTCTTTAAGGCCAGAGAAGAAGTCTTTTACCCCATCTCCCAGATCCTCAAAGCTCTGCCCAATACCAGAGCTGTCAATGTCATTATTCAGGTCTATGAGCATAGAGACACCGGCATCACTGACAGAGTTAAATACCGGGAGCATCTTGTGCTCAATATCCTCACTGATACCATCTAAGGCCTGCGGAATAGTGTGAAATGTTTTAGCGGCATCACCAAGAATCCCACCGCCATCATTAGCGGCTCTGGCTACAGCATCCAGCATATCCTGAGCGCTGATTTTGCCTTTTGACATTGCATCCTGCATCTGAGCTACAGTCATGCCCATCTCTTTGGCAACCTGAGGCTCAAGAGTACCCGCCTGCTGAAAGACGAGCTTCATATCTGCCCAATCTGCTTTACCATTAGCGGCCATCTGCGTCATCTGTGTCATGATGGTCTGCATGGCTTGCTGAGGATCAGAAGCTGAGGCCGCAATGTTACCGAAGGCCTGCACAATGTTGGCGGCACCTTTAACGCCCGTACCTACCATCTGCGCATAGGCCTGATCCATGTCAGTAGTGCTGTAGATGGTCTGCTGAGCATAGCCCTGAATATCAGAAAGATCATGATCTTGTTCACCTTGCATCTTTGCCAGCTCAGCCGCAGAGCTGGCAGTGTTTTTGTCAAAGTACCCCAGAACGGTACTCATGTTCTGCATGGCCGTCCGGGAGCTCTGCATACCATCAATAAACTGCGGAATCTGGCTGGTCAGGTGGTTGAAAATGCTCCCGCCTGCACTCTCTAGAATCCCATGCTTGAGCCCGGAGAGAATAGACTCCGCTTTTCCTACAGAGCTCTTCAGACCGCCCAGACTCTGCTCTGCGTTTGACTGCACCTCAACCGGGATTGTGTGCGTCTCTTCCAGAGAGTCAAGCCGGTTTTCAATGTTGGTCAGAGGTCCTGTAGCATTGTCCTGCAGTTCTACAACTGCATACACAGTCTGCTCAATGTTACTCAGCAGAGAGATGATCTTGTCCAGCTTGTCAGTGGCATTGTCATTCAGAGACACAGAGGGCTTAGCATCCGTATCTGTGACACGGTCAAGGTCAGAAATGACATCAGCGATCTTAGAGTCAGCCATTGAGGTGTTGGCATCCACCTCAGCACTGGCTTTCTGAGAGTCAAGCCCTTTCAGCTTTGACTGCACATCGACGATCTTACTGCTGGCCGGGTCATCGTCAGCATCCAGGGTAGCGCTGGCCGTTTCACTGTTGAAGGCCTCAACATCTCCCTTAGCAGTGCTGAGCTTGCTTGAGAGCTGATCATCGTCAGCATCCAGGGAGGCAGTAGCCTTCTGAGAGCTAAACTGCCTGACCTTAGCCTGAGCACTGCCGACCTTCATTTCTGCATCTGTGGAGTCCGCAGACAGAGTGGCAGTAGCTCTTTTACCGTCCATCTCCTTTAACCGGGCAGTAAGATTTTTCAGAATAGAATCCGCCCTGTTTTTTGCGCTGAGCACTGCCTCAGTTTTTTTAGGGATCTGCTTCAGCTTGTCTTTAAGCTGATCTACAGACTTTTGAGCAGAGGAGGAATCAGCCTTAAGACTGAGCTTGCCTTTTGCGTTCGTCTTTAGTTCCTGTATGGATTTAATTGCGCTTTTGACGGTAGATGCCATGCCAGCATCACGGGCAGATAGGACCGCCTCGACTGTATAACTATCTGTAGGCATCAGGCACCTCCTTTCTTAAAGGACTCACGGAGCCTTTCTAGCGGATCGCTCACCGGCTCAGGGTTGTAAAAATCAGAGAAATGCGGATAGAGTGAGCGCCCATGTCTGTCTACAGAGCGGGCTCTTGCGTTCTCATAGGCCTGCAGAGCTATGAGCCTTCGCTGATCCTGTAGACGGAGCTCACAGGCCTTCATCATCAGCCTGTACTCCCTGGGGCTCAGCATCATAGCCTCATCAGGGGTTTTACAGCCCAGATAGCGCATGGCGCTGACTGCGATCCTGTCGTAGTCTATGCCTGCACTGGACGCTCCTGAGGCAGGAGTTTCTTCAGACGCAGGCCTGACAGATTCTGACTGTACAAAAAATCAACCACCTCAGAGACAAGACCCGGCAGGTCTGTGTTCTCATCTTCCAGGTAGGCATCCAGCACAGAGGCCTTCAGAGTGGGCTTCAGGCCGGTATTGAGAGCCAGAAGGATCTTACGCAGAGCGATAGGGTCACCCAGGTCTCTCATGTACATGACAGACTCAACGAGCCCCAGACTGAGGCCGTCTTTTTCATCTCTGTCGATTGACTGCATGAAGGCCATAGAAGCCTTCAGAGGATAGCTAGTGTCTTTAATAGTGAGTTCCATATAGAGTCCTTTCTAAAAGAAAAAAGGGGACAGAAATCTGTCCCCGGATGGTTAGGCCTTTTTCGTGGCTTTTACAGTGTCCTGGAAAACCAGAGCGGCCTGTTTCTGCTGAGCTTCAGACAGAGTAGCCTCACCGACAGCCTTGCCGCCGGATGTACCTACAGTCATGGAGATCTCAACATAATCCTCAGCCTTAGAGGTAAATTTAAATTCGGTAATGTAACCCTCCATATAAATGGCCTTAAATTTACCCTCACCAGTGCCCGGCTCAGCCAGGTTTGCCTCCCAGATCTGTACAAGCTCATCAGCATCATAGGCATTCTCAAGATCCTGAATGACTGTGTCTTTAGCAGACAGGATGCTGGTGCTTGTGATCTCAGTAGAGTCTGTACCCGGAGTACGGATAGAGCCGTCTTTAGTGGCTGTGGAGTTAGCGGATTTCTGGGAAGTCCGTTCGTTCTGCGTTACAAAAGCCAGTGCAGAAGCGGCCTCTTCCTCAGCTTTGGATACGGGTCTGTACAGGTAGACGAGCTTTTTACCCTGCACAGCCTCAGCGAAGAGCTGAAAGCGATTTGTGTTTTTCATAGTGTTCACCTCTTAGAGTATTTGAAGGTCAGATCAATGACCCCGTGCATAAGCGGGACATGAGTGGTGCTGTCCGGTATGATCTGCTGATTACAGCCGGTCATGATCCAGTTCCAGCCCTGTGTGTCCTGCAGAGCATGGGCTTTTGTCTTGATCTGCTCAAGAATCCCGGAAAAAGATCCTCTCTGATCCCATCTGTCTGAGTAGACATCCAGTGTCAGAGTTACACTGCCTACCAGACCATTTTTATAGGGGTCATAGATGTCCTGTGTTGGACCGAGATAGATGAAAGGGTACGGGACTTCAGGGCCTGGCAGGTCTGTGTCATAGACGCTGTACCCGTCTGCCCGAAGTCCCGTAAGGAAGTAAAGAAAAAGTTCCTGCTGTGCGTCCATTTATTTCACCAGTTCTTTCATAACTTTCAGAAACTGTGGCTTGATGATGTTGAAGGCCGGCCTGACATAAGGCTCCGCTCTCATGAATCTCGTTCCATACTCAACATAGGCCTCATAGTACATATGGGGACCAACCCTTGCTGTCATACCCCCATCCTCAAGTTGAAGAGTTATGGAGTTTTTCAGCGCTCCGGTAGGCGGAGGTGTATGAGGGTCTTTGTACGGATAACGATGAAAGTGGGCCTGGCGTTGCATCTCCGTCATAAGCTGACCGCCCATGACAGAGACAATAGAGCGAGCCTTAATGCTGGCCTTGCTCAGCGCTTCAAGTTTTGCTTCCAGTTCATTCAGTTCGTAGTTATTTTCAATGCTTACCTCTCCCTGCATATCAATGCACCTCTGAAAGGAACAGCACGGTCTTTGTCCTGAGCTCCTCTACACTGTCCGCCTGGTAGCGTTTTGATCCGATTCTCACGGTATCAAACGGAGGCAGATGGGAAGGGAAGTGGACAGTCAGAGTGCCGTCTTTGAGCCCTCCATAGTAGAGAGCCGCAGTCTGTGCATCATTAGCAGAAACCGCCCCATGAACGAGCGTTTCACGAGGCGGAGGAGTCACATAATTCCCGGTTGCAGGATTCAGCCGGGCCTCAGACTTTTTCTGCAGGTAGACAGGTGTGTCATATCTCATAGGAAATACACCACTCCAATCGTCCCCTGCTTGTCCTTCCATGCCTGAATGTCTGAGGCATAGGCATCGAAGTCACTGGACAGAAAAGCCATAGATTCACCACCAACGGAGTGAGTCTTGACCCCTTCAGACCCAACACGGTTGAAGCGGATCACGCTCACCTCCGGGATGATGTAGGCAAGCTCAGGCGGGATCTCATCAGAACCTAGAAGGTTCTTCAGTCTGTCTGTAGTCAGGTCAATAATGGTGCGCAGAAGGTCCTCATTGAGCGTCTCCTGCGCAATCAAAGACTTAACTTTTCCCAGAACATCCTCAGAGGCCATCAGGATCCTCCTGAGCCGCTTTTAGGCTTTGTCTGTGTATTTGCCTGCCCTGCGGCAGGTTTTGGCGTAGTGGGCTTCTTAGAGCCGGTTTTAGCGGTCCCAGCGGTCTGCGAGTCTGTGTGCCCTGTGGCAGACCCGCTCGCTATTTTCCCGCAGGTGCAGAGATGGTGGCCTTAAATACACCGTCTTCCATTTCAGGGAAGAAGATAACGCCGGACAGAAGCAGAGTGCCAATGTTGGCGGTATCGTTGCTGACATAGTGTTTGATACCTACCAGACCTGTCTCATCAGCTGTAGTACCTACAGCCTCGCCTACAGAACCTCCAGTGGGGACGTATGCGCCAGCCAGGTTCTCCTTAGCGGTTGCGTATACGGTACCGGCTTTCAGCTCAGGTGTGATGATGACAGTTCCCAGAGACAGGAAGTTTTCAATGTATGTCATACCACCTGCGGTTGCCAGCATCGGGTTAGCTGTGCCCAGGTAGTCAGCCACATCATCTACAGAGACGAAGTAAATGGGGGTGGCGGTTACGTCCTTGAAGAATTTGCGGACGGAGCCCCATGCAGAGGACAGAGTAGCCTGCAGAGTGGCACCGCCTTTGGCATTTCCTGCGTTTTTGTTACCGGTCAGAGTGGCATAGAAGTCTGTCAGGACCCCGGCCTGTACAACGTTGACCAGCTTGTCATCAGTGACGTTGAGGGCATTCTGTCTGCCAGAGGCCTGGATAGCGTCAATGGTGGTTTCTTTACGGTATTTCTTCAGGGTCAGGTCGATGGTCTTAGCCAGCTTACGGGTTACGTGAGTCAGAGGGATCACACCGCCTTCTGCGGGCTGGGCACCGATCTTGTCAACGTCAACCTTGTACAGCTTGATCTGAGAGCCCTCGTTCATGGCTCTCATGTCTTGAATGCCCAGCACTTCACGCAGAGCGTTCAGGTTGGTTGCCAGTTTAGTGGCATAGTCGAAAGAAATTACAGGCTCGATGTCTGTAGTCATAACGACAGTAGGATCAGCAAAGAGCTGAAATCTGTTGGTTTTCATGGTTAGTTTCCTTTCTGGAACATTCCCCAGTTCTCAGCCATCAGGCGCTGACGCTCAATGTTGTTCTTAACTGCGAGAATCTGTTCCTTGGTGATTGTCGGTTTATTGCCGGTTTTGGGAGTGCCTTTTGCTACCGAGGCCTGAGCCGCTTTCTTCACCTCTGCCCGGACAAGAGCAATGATCTGGTCTACGTGGGTTTTGGTTTCTTCGGCTTTTGCAGAAGTGCAAAGACGGACAAGCTCATCAGGCACGGTCAGCTCTGCATCCTGGAAAAGTTTGCGGGCTTCACGTTCCATGGCTGTCAGAGCCTCTTTCTCTCTGTAAGAGCTAAGCTGAGCTTCCATCTCTTCCAGCCGTTTGTTGGTCTTTTCGGACTCACTCAGGTTCTTCAGCTTTTCGACTTCCTGCGCTTCCTTGACCTTTCGGGCTTCTTCTTCCTGACGCTTCTTTTCCCATTTGGCGAATTTCTCGCTGATGAGGCGGTCAACGTCTTCATCTGTGTACTTCTTTTCTGGTTCGGTATTTGTTACAGGCTCTTCCGATTCCTCGGCAAAAAGCTGAAATCTGTTAAAGTTTTTCATTAGTTCCTCCATCTGTTTAAGGTCACAATGCTCGACCATTCCATGTGCTTTTAATGAGTTCCATGCCTGCTCATTCCGTGTGCTTTTAACGTGATCCCCGCCTGCACATAAAAAGCCACCTCAATGTGTGAGATGGCTGTATTAAGACTGTATAAAGATTCTGATTGCATTCTATACAAACTTTACGATTTAAACGCTCTCCCCTTATGAGTATTTAGGATTAGGCAAATCAGGGAGATCAGGCTCCTCTTTTTATCCTTCTTTCTCCCTATTCTCTAATATTATTCTTATATATAAATAATTGTATAGTTTGTATAATAAATAGAGGATAGGCTTTACTTAAGGGAGAATCGGAACTTACAAGGTCCTACAAAAACCGTTTAAGGCCTGTTAGAACGTTTAAAAATCTATGCAAATCTAACAAACTTTTCGAGTTTCTAACAAACTTTTGTATTTGGGAGCCGTTTTTACTGTAAAGGAATCTTTATACGATCTTTATTTGGATTAAATAATCTTTATACGAACATAATTCGGGTATTCTTCGGCTAATTGCTCCGCAGAATCCGCAAAAGCTCGAAGGAGTAATCCATATTCAGGATCTTCAGGAGAGCAGAGAGCTTTGAGTCTTGCTTTACCTGGCTTTTCCTCATGCTCTGTCTTACAGATATACTTCATACCTTCAGACAGGTAAACGAAAAGGGCAGAAACAGCCGCACAGACTATGTCCTGCCCTTGAGGTGCGTACCCAGCATGACCGGTAACGGTTACCTCCTGGTTTTGATAATCAATTGAAATGCTAGTCATCCTCAGGTTCTGTCCCGTTCAGGCCTGGCCAGCGCCCATACCCCAAGGAATAGGCGGTTGCGTTCTTTGTTAGGCATTCAATTAATTTTTCTTTTTTGTTTTCATTACTAATTAGAACTGGAGGTGCACCGAAATTTGCCTTGTATTTCCAGTAAAGCGTAATTGGATCAAGTTTTTCAAGTTCTTCTTTGCTTTGCATCAACTATCCCCTTTCTAGAAATCTTCAAAAACTCATTATACGTACTTGGTAGGTACTTTTTTAGTAGCTTATCATCTTTATCGTCTATTCCGTTTATTAAAATACTAAATAAGTTGGCAAAAGTTTCCTCAGCCCCAATCCTTAATCGTAATTCTGCTTTAGCGGTTGAGGTTTCTTCACCACTCATAAAATACTCATTAAGAGCAGGGATAACATCGGAAAATCCGTCATAGTAATCCTGATCATAGAAACTGTCGTCGTGACCATAGATTGTGCCGTATTTATTTCCTTTTGTGACCCCCGGGAAAGCCATAGAGATGAAGTCATTTATAACTGTATTGTTTATATGGATCTGCTTTTTGTCATCCTTCCACGACCAGTCGCCACCCAAGTCCCTCCGAACATCATCAAGAAAGGCTTTTCTATCCCCGTGATACCTTGTGCGATATAGCTTCCAAATTCTGTTGCGATCTTCACGCATAGCGTGAAGGAACTGATCAGAACCAGAAATTGTTCGTCCCCCAACCTCCTCGTACTTTTTTGAAATTTTTCTAAGGATATCATCCTCATGATAGGTCAGGTTCTTCCCTCTTGCAAGATAGTCGATAGCGTGCCCTAACTCATGAAAGAAGCTGTGACTGAATCTAGCGTATGGTAGCCTCCAGATAAATATTGTTTTCTTTAAAGGGAGATAACTCGGGGAGTCTTGTCCATCTGGTTTCTTACGATAAAACTTAACTTTAACTTGATGGATTACAGAAGGAAGTATCCAGTTCTTCATAAAATCAGGTGTTTTCTCGTTAATGGTTTCTATAAGTTCCCTGGTAAGCTCTTCCCCAATATCTTCTTTAATTTTTTGAAATTCCTGGTGCATTGGAAGTTTATCAAAAGCTGTATTCTGGTAATCAACAGAGAGTTTTCTTTTGGAAAAGCTGAGGGAATTGCCATTCTCCCCTGTACCTATAACAAACTCTGAAGACCGGGAAAGGAAAGGATTTTCATACTTCTTCGTCATCCATTGTTCAAAGGTCAGATCCCCAGAGTCCGGGTCCTTAGCGTACTCTAAGAGCTTGCCAAAGGTATCCTCACCATAATATGGACCAAGCGAACAACGGCAATTCGGGTGTATCGGAGGCTGGTTCACACCCACTTCCAAGTCTTTGATCTTGAAATGTTGCCCGTTCAGCTTTTTGCATATGTCGCAGGTATCATCGAAATTGGCGATTATGAAAACTACTTCTGAAGCTCCTGCCTGCTTAATGGAGTCCAGCTGTGCTCCGACTTCAACCCTTGAGAACTCAGTTCGGAGTAGTCGCTCAGCCTGGTATTTCGTAACTTTAAAGTTACGCCGGATTTCAGGTACAAAGTCTCTTGGATTCTTACCTTGAATCAGTCCGGTCTGAAGAACCTTGAAGAGAACGGCTCGGAGCTGTTTTTGATGCTTCCATATCCGGTCAGACCAAGTTGCACCGTGAAAAGAGCCATCAACTAACTGCTGAGTCCGGTCATCAAGATTAGGGACATCCATTCCCAAGATCCCGGCCTCCCGCTGATATTCGTTCATTGCGGCCTCATAGAGTGCTTCCTGAGTTGCCTTGTGAAGCATATCAGAATGCTTAATAATCTGAAGATTGATGCAGGCCTGAATGTATTTCAGCCGGTTTGTGCTGATTGTCAGGTTATAGAGAGCCATTTGCCTGTTGGCCTCTTCACTCATGTCTTTTTCTTCTACATACTGCTTAGCAAGAGCCTGATACCGCTTCAGGTCAACAGAGTCAACACGTTTCTTAACGTCAGCCATACTCAGGCCGTTCTCATCAGCGTACCGCTGGTAGAATGACTCAATCTCTTTCTGGATCTCGGCCTCTTCGCTCTGCAGGATTCTCTGGACACGCTTGTTGTACTTGCTAAGGTTCTTCCCCGAAAGAGCACGGGCTAGCGTCTCACGCTCACGCCAGTACGTGTTCGTGTCCATGTTCATCCTCTTCATCTGTCAGACCTTCAGAGCGATCCTCTTTGAGCTGTTCGATCTCTTTCTGCACATCCTCAACACAGCTCAGCGTCTTGAGCACTGTCTCTTCCGAAACAATGCCAGTCAGATTGCGGGCTGTGATGGCTTCATCACTCAGATTGTTAGGGACATCAAAGGTGAATTTATAGCTCAGACCCGTCCAGGCATCAGCCGGCACCTCAGCACAAGGGTTAGAGAAGACTAACTTATATCTTCGGTTCATGCCCGCTTCGAACTTGCGCTCTTTTGTACGCGCAAGGTTAATCATCGGTCTGAGTTTCAGCTTCAGAGCCTCACCGGAAGAAGTACCGAAAGCCTCATCAGCGGTATTGCAGACCATGGAAGTCTGATAGATTTTTTCTTCCAGCCTGTCCAGAAGGTGCTCCTGAGTAGAGTCTCCTGAGGGTCTTTCAAGAAATTCCACTGTGATAGAGTCGCCATCCTCATTAGGGAAATTGATAATGCGGTTCTCCCGGATAAAGCGCAGGTTACCCTGTTGTAAGCGGCCGCCCAGGATGACAAGGTAGCTGTCAGAGAAATAGTCCACCTCATTTGCCTTTTCAGACAGTGCCTTGTTGTAGGCATTGATGGCAGGAAGGGCAGATGCAAAAACACCGATCTTCTCCTCATTCTCCGCATATTCCGTAGCCGGAACCCCGTCAAAGCCATGCTGGCGAGGCTCAGGATCAAAAACGATAGTTCCGTCATACATGAAAACCGTAACGGAAGTAGCGTCACAGAGCTCACCTCTGGTTACGTTGTAGTAGTCCTTGTAATACCGGACGAAATAGAGAGGGTTGTGGTTGATTGAATCGTCATAGACCATGAATGCCTGTGTAGGTGCAAGAGGAATAAGACAGATCTTTGAGTTTTCGTCTACGTAATAGTGTTCGTAGGCGTGTCCGTAAATGGAACACATTTTTGACAGCTCGGAGTTTTTGTCGTCCTGATTGTTGTAGGCATCCAGCGCCTGCACATAGTCATTTACAGACTGATCTTCAGAGGTAACAACGACAGGGTTACCAATAAAAAAGCCGTTCAGCGTATCAGTGATAAACTTGGCAAAGTTAACGCTGATCCGGCTGTCCGGCTTGTACGGTTCTTTTTTGGGGAGATGGAAAATTGGATAGTCATTACAGTAGGCATTCACAAGAGGCTGATAAACCTCCTCTACCGTTCTTTTATGTACCTCGATGAGCTGAGCCAGTAGTTCAGGTGTCATAGGGGCATCCGCAGGTAAGATAATCATTACAGTCCTCCTTTAAAGCCGGTATTCAGCTCGGCAGTACTCTTACGCTCAAGCTCCACAGAATATCTGAGAGCCGCCATAGCGTCATCAAAAAACGGGACCGGCTCATCCAGGTATTCGCCTGTCCGCTGGTCCTTTTTCCACTTCCACTGCTGTATCTCTTTGATCGTGTTGATACAGCTGGGATGAATATGGATTTTATGTTGCTGAAGATAGTCGATCTGGGCATTAACCGAGCCGGGACCTTTCTTGCAGGCTCGGGCTCGGTAGCCAGCTCTCCTCCACATCTTTATGCGGTCCGGTTCTGCAGAATCGCAAAGCATGGTCAGATTTTTCTTAAACTTTCCTTCAGCCTGCTCAATGATTTCTGAAGTATCCATCTCATGAACATAAAGCTCCTGACAGACATATATCTCAGAATCTCGGAAACCGACCTGCAAAATACAGTCCGCATGGTTAAAGCCAAAGTCCTGAGCGTTGACCATGTAGTCAAAGTTGTCCATCGCAAAATCTTCCACAGTAAAGCTCTTGATGATGAGGCCGCTGGTCTCCCCCCATTCGCCTAAGCCATAAACCCGGTAGCCTTCCGGGTCCAGCTCCTTACGCCTCTGCATGCGCCGGTGATACGCTTCATCAATAAAGCGGTTGTCCAGATAGGTGGAATGATGCGTTGCCACATCATCGCTGTCCACATCAAAAAAGACCTTCTTGATCCAGTGGTTAGCGCTCACCGGGTTGAAGGTCATTCTGATCTGAAAGAACTGCCCGGGTGGCAGTTCGCCTCGCAGACGGTCATCAATGATTTCAAAATCCTGTTGAGTAAGCTCTGTCGCCTCTTCAATCCAGACATCCGTGAGCTTGCCTCGCTTAAAAGTTATAGATTTCAGCTTCTCACGCTGTTTATCGTCATTGACTCCACGGAAGATGACCTGGTTGTGGTTCGGAAGGAATTCAAGAATCATAGCTGAAGAGTTGATCTTCCAGTATCTTGAGTATGCCTCACCGAACATTCTGAAGATCGCTCCCTGTAACTCAGCAAAGGTGCTGTCACGGTTGGTTACGTCCGATTTACGTATACATAGCAGGTTTCTTCCGGGGTCCTGCATGAGCCGTAGAATATAGTGCTGAGCCGTGTCAACGGACTTGCCGGACCCGGCTGAACCCTTCAGCACCACATACCGCTTACGGCTCTGGTCGATCTCTTTAAAGCACCTGTTCGACTGAAGTCTGATCTCCATAGTCCATCTTGATATGAAGCTCTGTGTCTACATCAGCTTCGACCTTTAAGGCGGGATTCTCGCCTAAAATATTCATAACCAGCTCACAAGCCAGAACGTTGCCTGACATCGCCCGCTTAGCAAGCGCCGCCAGCATAGCCGTCTGTACATCGGGGTTGGATTTAAAGACGTTCTTAAAAGACTTGAGATTAGCTAGTTCAACAGCTTTCTTATCATCAAGAGGTAGAGCCATGATGATGTCCATGGTCTCCTTCATATCTCGCTTTCTCCGACGAGCTTCCCCGGAAGCAATTCCGCCTCTTCTGCCATATTCGGAGGCATTGGCTTTACTGATTTTATTGTCCTTCATCGCTCTCACCTCCTTGGCTCTGTACCAACAACCCACAGAAGAGTCCGGTCCAGAGGAAGACTGCTCTCATTTACCAGCCAGCTTAGCGTTTTGGCCTCGTAGTTTGGGTGAAATGTTACTCCGCCATAAACCGCCTTCACCCGTTTTTCGTAAAGAAAGCCAGGCCTGTGGAAGAGATCTATGTAGTGAATCTCTGGGAGTCCTTCAAGGCCTTTTGTGTTTTTCTCGATAAGCTCTTTTCTACTGGGCGCAGTACATACAAGCCAGATATGCCGTATGTTCTTCTTAAACTCAGAAATGCCTTTGAGAATCCCGATAGTCGTAATCCCGCTTCCGCAGGTCACTACAAGATTCTCAATATCAGGAAGATTTTCGACTTCTGATGAAACAGCACCAAAAAGCAGATCGGGCTGTTCGGAAATGTTGAAGCCGTATTCCACAACGAAGCAGTTTCTCTCTTTAGCCAGTTTTCTGGCTTTAGCATATAAAACGTTATGGCGGCCTGTCTGAGCCGCAATGATGACTTGTGCGCCGTATCTTCTGCAGATCCGGGCCATGGGATTTGTCGCCAGCTTTTCGTTAGTCGTTCCGCCATAAAGTCTGTAGCATTTCAGCCCGAAATGATGGGCAACTGCGGCTGTGATGGGTGCCTGTGGACTGTGGATAGAACAGCATGAGACGAGCCCATCATATTTATCCTTGATACTTTCCACGAGGTACATACATTGTCGGAGCTTGCCGCCGTTGACAGTCCCAGGGCCAAAGGGCTGGTATTTGTCATCTCTTTTCATCAGCAGATCCCCAATGCGTTCAACTGGGGTCATTTTTTACCGAAGACCTCCCGGATCTTTTTTGGGTTACGATTGTAGTGGTATTTCATCATCTGTTCAAAACTGCTGGTTCGACAAGTCTTATCGAGAGAGGTTTTCTGATAAAGCGACTTGAAGCAATAACCGGTCCCCGGAGTGCTCTGGGCTTTTGAGGGCTGTGTTTTATCGCCGTTCAGAATGTGGTTCAGGTTATAAGTGTTGACCTCAAAAAGGTCCCCAACGCCACAGCAGGTCAGAGAATCACCCGTTGATCTCAGACGATTTTCCCCGCTGAAGAACTTCATCCCTAGACTGTGGGCTTTGTCCTTGAGAGCCAGAAAGTCTTTTTTCAGGCGTTCCTGAGGGTATACATAGTCTCCACCGAGCTTTTCGAGTCCCGGACGTTTCTGTGTGAACTTCATGCCTTCCACAATTACCCCGTAGACTCCGGCCTCTGCAAAGTCTTCCAGAGAGGACATTACCTCTTTGAAAACTTCCGTCATATAAGGCTGAATACGAATCAGAACTCTCTTACCCGTACTGGCAATTTTGCGGACGATTTCAAGCCGCTCCCGGTAAGGTGGGCATCCTGGTTCAAGTTTGTCATAACTTGGGCAGACCAGAGACACCTGAACAGCACAGTTGCATTTAGCAATCAGATCCAGGTATTCTGGCTCGGCAATGAGTTTGCCTTTCGTGCTTACAACAAACGGATACTGGGTCTCAGCAAGGATTTTAAGGCAGTTCAGACTCTGTCTGTGAATAGCTTCACAGGGTTGAAAAGGATCAGATACACCGCCCCAGTGTAAAGGGATCTTCCAGTCAGCCCAGTTTGTTTCAGCTGTTCTTTGACCTTTGATAAAATTCAGAAGTGCCTGTGGTCCTTCATCCTTTTCAATTTTAGTCAGGTCCCGCTTACCATTCCTTTGTACAAAGCAGTACTTACAACCGTGCGAACATCCTGAATACGTGTCAAAACGAATCGGCATATCACACAGAAAGCACTGACTTCCACATTTAGGCATGAGCGTCCCTCACAATCTGTGCCACAACGAATTCCTTTGTAACTTTGTCCAGGTACTCTTCGACAGCCCCCCGTTCTTCGATAGGAAACTGGAAAGTACAACTGAAAGTTGTTGGTTCTGCAGGCGGAGTCTCCAGACCATTCATGTCCAGGTCCTCAATATAAGAGACAGGCTTATCAAAGCCGAACTCTTCCATATCAAAACTTGTGATGTCAGCCAGTTCAGAATCGAGCAGATCGAAGTCCCAATAAGATTCTTCACCCGCTTTGTTGTCAGCCAGCCGGTAGGCTTTCACCTGCTCCGGTGTCATATCTTCAGCAACAATTACGGGTACATCCTTCAACCCAAGTTTCTTGGCGGCTTTATATCGGGTATGACCAGCAATGATGACTTTATCCTTATCGACAATAATCGGACTTCGGAACCCGAACTCTTTAATTGAGGCGGCGACCTTGTCTACAGATTGATCGTTGACTCTCGGATTATTTTCGTAAGGCTTAATTTCTGTTAGCTTCATAATCCTCCTAAAAATAAAAAGAGCGGGAAGAAAACCCACTCTTCAATATCTATAATGATACCATAAGTCAATAAAAAGTTAACAAATGTTGAAGCATTTACAAATCAGACGGTTCATATAGACGTTAGGATTTTTCAGACCGTACTTATCAGTAAGGTCTTTCTTGCGGTAATGACCGCTGAAGTAGTCTTCAACAAACTCCGGGTCATCAGTGAAGTTACTCAGTATTGCTAGCGTTCTCTCGGCTTTCATCAGAACTGACTTACAGAAGGTCAGTCTGTCCTGAATCTCCTGCATATAGTCAGCCTCAACCTTCAGGCTCCGACCTTCAGATGGAACCTTGTATTTAATCCGCTCACCATTTACTTCTACAACAGGAAGGTCTAGTGGACCTTTCAGTCCTCTAGGGCTATCTACAGGCCGTTTTTCAAGCTCGCCCAATTCATACTCATCATTTTCTATCTCTGCCCTAAGATCTGGAATGCTCTGAAGAAGGGAATGGATCAGTCTTTCTCGCATGAAGTCAGCTCCATCACTGTCATGAGGCAGTAGTTAGCCATGTCCATGAGCGTGTCTACTACAGGCTCGCCCAGATCATCAATGTCAGGGTTGGTCATCAGCTGGACAAGTCTGTTGTTCTTGTCCTGTATACGGGTCAGAGCGGAGATAGGTCCTAGCTTTCTGAAGGTTTCCCCAAAAGCGTCTCCGTAGGCTCTATTCTTAGCGCCATAGATTACATTCAGGCGTGAACAGAGCTCAGCATGAAGTTTTACCTTTTCCATTATTCTTCCTCCTTTGAAAAGATATCGAAGGTTTCGCCAATAATTTTGAGTTGTTTGGCTAGGTGAATAGCCAGATCAGCGCACCATTCTGCGCTTTTATTTTTCAGCATCTGAATTTGTTCTTCTTCTGTCAGGTCAGAGAAGCATACATTTGTCCATCCATCTTTACGTTTAACCCGAAAGTAACAGCCGTCAAGATTTCTCTGCATTATATGTCACCTTCCTCTCTGTGCAGACTTCTCTCTGTCTCAAACCCATCAGGGTATCTCTTTTCAAGTTTCTCAATGTTGAGATCCATCAGATCATCCAGGTCAGCATTAATGGTGAGACAGGCAACCATCAGTGCTCTCAGACAATCAGCCAGACCCCAGATGAGTTTTTGTCTAGCTTCCAGCCCATCCTCATCATCCAGAGGATCCCCATGTCCCTGATAGACTTTCTGCATAATACCTGCGACTTTACCGGCCTGTGCAGTCAGGTTTAAAGCCGCCTGCTGTACGGTGAGCTCCTCCTCAATCAGACCATCAAGGTCGATTCCCAGAGCCCAGCAGGCTTCTGTGATCATCCACAAACAGTCTCCCAGCTCCTTGAGCAGATGCGTTTCATCTGTGTCCTTTCTGGAGATCATCTCAGCAACCTCTCCGGTTTCTGAAGACAGACCAAAAATGGCGTGTCTCAGTCCGTCCCGCAGGATCATACTCTGGTTAAACTTACTGTCAGATTCTTCAAATTCCTGTACAGCCGGGGAGGAGCGCATAGCAAGCTCCTGATACTCTTCAATTCTCATTTGAATCCATCCTTTCTATAGCCTCCATCAGAGGCTTTAAAACATAAAGAGCACCACTCCAGAAACCCGCATTATAGGTATATGGTCTGCAGGGGAAGAAATGCTCTTCAATGAAGTCATTCATAGCAGTCACTTCACTTTTCAGTTCTTCATACTTGTCCATAGATCACCTCAAAGATGGCCTCAAGTACAGGAACAGGCATACTGTTTCCAGCCTGTTTATACAGAGCGCCGCACTTAAATCCAGGCTTTACCTTAGCTACGGACTCAGCCGCCTCAAAATCTGCTTTAGTGAAGCCCATCAACAGCCATCCCTCTAGTTCTGTAATGACCCTGAATCTTCCTTTAGGAAGAGGCACAGCTCCGGCATTAGGGCACCGGTCCTGAGATGTAGTGATGCAGTTTACATAGTCGTCCGGGCCAAGAATCTTAATAAAGCCATTGAAGCCCTTCTGTTTCTGTCCTATGCGGGAAAGCATAGATGGGCTTTTGATCACATACTTTTCATCTGTAACATCCTGTAAAAATTCACTTAGAGGCCTCATAGGTCTTTTCCTGAGCCTGTTGAAATCAAATGCAGGACCGCCCAGAACAGAGACGGTAAAGACTCTCTGACGATTCTGGGGAAGACCGAAGTCACGGGCATCAAGAACAGCAAAGCTGTTGGTGTAGCCTAGCTTTTCCATCTCTGTCAGATAGCGCTGAAAGTTGTGAATCATATGCTTGCTCAGTACATTCTTCACGTTCTCCCAGATGACCAATCTGGGCTTCCACACGCCCAGATTTTTGATGATCTCAAGAGTTTCCCACATCAGAGAGGAGCGGGTCTCTGAGCCCGGATCAGCGCCTTTCTGCTTGCCCGCTATGCTGAAATCCTGACAGGGAGAGCCGTGTACAAGGATGTCAGGCCTCAGTGTGTAGCCTCTGACATCCTGAGTCTTATAAGCCAGCTCGCTCTGGAACATTGCGTTATAAGACCTCACAGCCTGCTCATCAATCTCAACATAGTCGATACTCTTGACGGATATGCCCAGGTTTCTGAGAGCACAGCGAGGGGCACCGATCCCGCCTCAGCCGAACAATTCTAAAATCTGTATCGGTTTAGAATTGTTCACCGGCACCACCTCCTTACTCATTTGAATCCTCCTCCGTGAATAACTCCTCAGGTGCAGATGAGTCAGTGATCAGCTCAGAGTAGGGAAGAGATTCAACCCATTCCCTGAATCTGTGCCACTCTGTCAGCCTGTGGCCTTTCCGGTTAATGTACATGTTGCGGAGCGCCTCATAACTCATCATTACAGAGCGCTTCTGCAGAAAGCTCTCAGGCAGAAGCTGAATCATGGCACGCCAGAAAGTTCTGTTTTTAGTGGTCAGAAAAGCGGATCTGAGCTCATTCAGGATCTTGCACAGCTCTGTAATCTGCTTCTCACAGCAGTCACAGGCAAAGAGCTCAGGGGTAAATTCGTATTTATGAATCGTGTGCATAGTAGAACAGGAGATTTTTTCACATCCGAAGCGGTACGTGTCGAACTCCTTCCACCAGTAGAGAGGAGCGGTAATGTCCGCCCAGACCTGAATCTGTCTTAAATGCTTGCAATGTGAGGGACCGAGCCGGCTCAGGAAACGGGACAGCTTTCTGTCCTCTTCGCCTAAAACAAAGTCCGCACCTGGCATTTCTCTAAATACTGATTCGCCGTTTTCATCCTCATCCTCATCAATCCAAGGTTCACATGAAGGGGTTGAGTCTGACAGCCCCCAACTGTCAAAGGGGTTACGCATAGCTGTGATCGCTGGCTCTGGCCCCTCTACTTTTTTCGTTTCAATATTGATCATTCAATTTCTCCTTAATAAAAAATAAACCGGTCTTGGCTTAGGTAGCTTAAAAGTTAACTTTATAACCGAGACCGGTCTTTTATCTTTAATACAGATAGACAATTGTGTCCTCTCTTTGCAGACCCTTCTCAATCTGATAAAGCCAGTCTTCCGGGTCAGTGTCTTCAGGGAGGTGCATGATAGCCTCAAAGCCTTCAACACCGGAGAAGACTGCAGAGACATTGCTCTCATCTGTGCCTATCACCTCAACACAGACAATTTTGTCCATGTTGATGAGCCGGTTATTTCTGCTTACCCACATCAGCGGGTCCTCAGCAGGTACTGCAGAATCCTGTCTTTGCCTACCTGTTTGACAGCCCGCTCTACAGCTTCCTCACTCTCAAAATACAGAGAGTAGGGCTGAGCACAGTCTGTACGGACAGCATCTATATAAGCATCTTCCTGATCCTCAGCAGGCCAGAGAGCCATTTCCCAGCATAGCCCATCAGGATTAAAGAACTCACTGGCTCCCGCTTCAATCAGCTCCTGTCTGATGATGTCTCTCGTGTCTGCGGCCTGGGCCTGGGCCTGGGCCTGGTACATAAAGCAGTTACCTCTCTGATACCTGGCCTGATCAATCTGGTCATTTTTCCAGGTTGCCGGGAAGATTCGCCCACCACTCAGAGACCAGTATTGACCATCATATTCTGGCTTGTATCTTTCAGTCGGGATAATCTTTTCTGCCAGTTCAGAGCTGACATTCAGGTCACCATATTTGCTTAGAATCTCACTTAACAGCATAACGCCCTCCTGAATCTCATCACTAGGACTGTGTCCTTATCGTCTTCCTCCCAGACCTCACTGAAGATCTGGTTAAACCCTTCAATCTGCTCAGGGGTCATAGGGATCACTACAGCTCTGCCTTTGTCATAGGCTGTAGCTGTGCCATCCGGGTTAATTTCAATGTACATACTTCTCCTTTCATGCCTTTCAAGGATCTCCTGCACTGATACAGGGGACTGTATGAGCCGGACTCCATCATCACTGATCAGGAAAGCCCGCCCATCATCTTCAATTTGAACGATCACAGGTGCAGTACCCGCTCTTTGATTTCTTCAGTGCGTCCCTGGTTCCAGAAGTTTGTGCCGATATAGCCGCAGGTTCTGCGGGCTACATTCATTTTGCTCTGGTCAGTGTTGCCGCACTTAGGACAGCGCCAGATTAGCTTGCCATCCTGCTCTACTATCTCTATCTCTCCCTCATAACCACAGGCCTGGCAGTAGTCAGACTTAGTGTTGAGCTCTGCATAGATGATGTGCTCATAGATATGACGGATGACCGCCATGACAGCCTCCGGGTTATTGCGCATATCAGGCACCTCCACATAAGAGATAGCTCCGCCAGGTGACAGCTTCTGAAACTCAGACTCAAGGCTGAGCTTAGTAAATGCATCAATAGGCTCTGTGACATGAACGTGATAAGAGTTGGTAATATACCCCTTGTCTGTTACATGAGGAATCTTGCCAAAGCGTCTCTGAAGGCACTTAGCGAATTTATATGTAGTGGACTCAATAGGAGTACCATACAGGGAGTAATCAATATTCTCCTGAGCTTTCCACTCCTGCGTTTTATCCACCATGTACTGCATGACACGTAGGCCGAACTCCTTACCCACTGGCTGTGTATGGCTCTCTCCCTTCATGCGCCATACACACTCTGACAGGCCTGCATAGCCCAGACTGATGGTTGAGTAGCCGTTATAGAGCAGAGGATCAATCACAGCGCCTTTAGGGAGGCGGGCAATTGCTCCATACTGCCAGTGGATAGGGCTGGTATCTGACTTAGTGCCCAGCAGATGCTCATGACGGACTCTGAGAGCCTCATGACAGAGATTCAGTCTCTCCTCAAAGATCTGCCAAAAGCGTTCTTCATCTCCCTCAGCAGAGCAGGCTACATCTACCAGGTTGATGGTGACCACTCCCTGATTGAAACGCCCATAATACTTAGGCTTGCCTTCCTCAGTCACATAGGGAGTCAGGAAGGATCTACAACCCATGCAGGGATAGCACTGACCATCTCCGTTCTGGTCGATCTTCAGCATTTTCATCTGCTTCTCAGAGATGTAGTCCGGGACCATTCTCCGGGCTGTGCATTTAGCCGCCAGCCAGGTCAAATAATTGTATTTAGAGCCCGGCTCCATATTCTCAGGCTCAAGGACATAGAGCAGTTTAGGGAAGGCCGGAGTGATCCACACGCCGTCCTCATTTTTCACTCCCTGAATCCTCTGCTTAAGCACTTCCTCAATGACCATAGCCAGATCATCTCTCTGTCTGCCCTCAGGGACTTCGCCCAGGTACATATTGATAGAGACGAAAGGGGTCTGTCCGTTGGTGGTCATCAGAGTCAGAATCTGGTACTGAATTGTCTGCACACCTCTTGCAACCTCAGCTCTGAGCCGTTCCTCTGTGACCTGATCAATGACCCGCTCTACATCTCCCTGAGGATTCTCAGGGGAATTGATTGGATAACAGTCATATCCGTACAGCTCCTCAGACACCTCAAACCTGATTCGCTGTCTGCTCACATCCACAAAGGGGGAGAGGTGAGAGAGCGTGATGGTCTGCCCACCGTACTGACAGGATGCAACCTGTGCGATGATCTGAGTAGCTATGTTACAGGCGGTTGCAAAAGAGTGAGGCTTCTCAATCATGGTACGGCTGATGACAGTGCCGTTCTGAAGCATATCCTCAAGGTTCACCAGACAGCAGTTAAAAATAGGCTGGCTGAAGTAGTCAGCATCATGAAAGTGAATAATGCCCTCTTCATGTGCGTGCCATATACGCTCTGGAATGAGGTAGCGCTGAGCAATGTCTTTAGATACTTCGCCTGCCATGTAGTCACGTTGAACGGAAGCAATGACAGGATTTTTGTTAGAGTTTTCCTGTTTAGCTTCCTCATTGTTGCAATTTAGGAGGCTCAGAATGCGTTCATCTGTAGAGTTTTTCTGTCTCTTCAGCATCCGGTCATAGCGGTATCTGATGTAGGCTCTTGCCGTTTCGTAGTATCCTTCATCCATCAGAGTGGTTTCTACCAGGTCCTGAATATCTTCCACAGTCAGAGTGCCTGATCTTCTAAAGGCTTTTGCATCCACTTTATATGCCACCTGTCTGGCCTCTGCGTACCCATCTTCTCCGGTTTCTTTCATTGCCGCCCATACAGCGGCTACAATTTTTTCGGCATCAAAGGCAACCTCTGAGCCATTTCTTTTGATAATCTTCATATTCTCTCCCATCTAAGGCCGGATATGGGTTGCCCGGTCCTGATAGATTTGTGAATCGACCTTTCTGAAACATAGGTGGTCCGAGCCGCCTGATTCATTGAGGGGTATTCCTCGCCTGTATCAATGCACCTTACTCTGATCTTTCTTGTGTTAATGTTTTTCCGTTTATGTGCGGTCTTTACATATTCAGCTCTCATCTCTTCCTTTGCCGAGTCAGAGGCGTAGATTTCTGCAAGCTCTCGCTTCTTAAACTTCCTTAGCTCGTCTCCGGCAGGGGAGAGGACGGAATAGGTTCCGTCTTTATTGTTAGTAATCAAACTGTTACCTCAGCTACGTACTCAGCAGGCGTGATAAGAGAGTAGTGTTTACCCTGAAGTACGGTAGCACCGCTTCTTAGACTCTGGCTGACTGCCGGGACAGTCATACCTACGGCTTCAGCAAGTTCTGTAAAAGATCTGAACAGCTCACCGCTCTCCAGACACTTAACAGGTTTGGCTCTAGGAGGGATATCCGTATACACAAACTCAAGCTCACATTCTCCTCGATGTACCTCCTTCTCAAGCCGTACCTGTGACATTCCAAGAGCCTGACAGGCTTCAGCGAGCGAATTCCACATTCTGTCTTTACCCTTTACAAGTATTACGTTGCTCATACAATCTCCTTTCTTAAAGCGTCAATCAGGGCTTTCTGGGTGGCACTTTTTGACTCAAGTGCGCTAAGCTGACGCTCATCTATCGTGTTTTTCATAATCAAGTGATAAATTACGCAAGGCTCTTTTTGACCTTGCCTGTAAATGCGGGCATTAGCCTGCTCATAAAGCTCAAGATTCCAGGCAGGTAAGGTATACCAGACAGCAATATGCCCGCCTGCCTGAAGGTTGAGCCCATGCCCTGCACTTGCTGGATGCACCAGAAGGACCGGTATCTTACCGGCATTCCAATCCTCAATGTCCTGAGAAGTTGATAGCAGACGGGCCTGAGGAATGGCTCTCATAAGCCTGTCACGCTCATGCCTGTAGTAGTAAAAGACCATGACCGGTGATCCCTGAGCCTCGTCAATCAGTTCTTTCAGCGCTTCTAACTTGATACTGTGAAGGGTCTTTACCGATTTATCTGGCTCGTAAATTTCCCCGGATGTGAACTGTGAAAGATATCCGCAAAGAACGCCAGCATTAGCCGCTCCAATCTCTTCATCAAGAACCATATTTTGTGCAAAGGCTTTGTATTTTTTCTCTAATCCTGCCGGCATAGTCAGCTCTAATGGAAGATACTGAACCGGAGGAAGAGAGGTACATTGATCAGGAGTTAGGGACATACAGAACTCCGAAAGAAGAATCTCTATCTCTTCCTGCGCTCCTGGCTTAGGATTCCAGCTGTAAACAACGTATCCGCTTCTCATGCCAGGCATCAAAAATCGTTCACGGAAGGCCGTCAGGGTTTTCCCAAGATGCTTTCCCCGGTCAATCAGATAAATCTGAGCCCATAAATCGGGGATTCCCTTCGGGGCAGGAGTACCTGTCAGACCGATAAATCTTTCTGGTCTGATTCGCTTGAGCGCTCTGAACCGCTTTGCAGAGGGACTTTTAAAAGTGGAAAGCTCGTCTACAACGATCATGTCGAATCTGCTTCCACAGCGCTCTATCAGTGCGGTTACGTTATCCTTACTGACCAGAGTGATGGGCATGTCCGGCAACGGCTTTTTCCCTTTTGCCATAGGGGCATCAGCTACTACATAATCCATGTGTTTTGTATGCTCCCATTTTTTAATCTCAGCAGGCCAGGTATTCTCAATGACCCGTTTAGGGCCAATAATTAACACTCTGGCTACATCAAGGCCTAAAAGTTTAGAAATAATCGACAATGTGATCACAGTTTTTCCAGCGCCCATAGGGAGCAGGAGGCCTGTCTTAGGGTGAGTAAGCCCCCACTGGATTGCCGCTTCCTGATAGGGGTGTGGCTTAAAAGAGCTTGCTGACAAAGTCATCAACCTCCTTTTTATTCGATAGGACCTCCACTTTGAAGCCCGCATTACGGAGCTGTTTGATCCTGAACTTTTGAATTTCTGAGAGTCGCCCACCGACTGGTCTCTTTAGTTCTGCAAAAGCGGCTTTCCCTTTCAGAAGAATCAGTCTGTCTGGAACCCCAGCTGTCCCTGGACTGGTGAATTTATAGCAGAGCCCACCCAGTTTCTGAACGGACTGAGTGAGATACTTTTCTACTTCAATCTCCCTCACGAACCATACCCCTCTGATAGCCATAACCGGGAATGTTGATCAGCTTTTCGGTAGGCTTCCAGCCCAGCTTTGTAAGGCAGGCCTTAATGTCTCTTTGCTCGGAGTTTCCAAACGTTTTGTCTGAACGCCCAAAGCATTCAGCCCAGATCTCTTTTGTGCAGACCTTGTCTCTTCGCATTTCTCCTTCATTGTCTTTATGAGTAGTGAGCCATAGAACCCTGTCGGCAACGTCTTTTTCATACCAGTCTATCGGTAAAAGACGATTCAGATAGTTCGAAATATCAACCCACCTGTCTGGAATGAACATATGCTTTTCCTGTGCGGCAAGCGCTTCTTCCTCCTCCTGACTGGTCATATAAAGTGGTTCCTGATCGTTATAAATCTGGACGGCTTCCGCCCAGATTTGATCCCTCACGGTTGAGGTGAGCTCAGTAAACTGATCCTTGCGGATACCGCTTTTTCGACAGGCTAACGGCCAGAAACGCCGGTTACCTGTATAGTCTTTAAGACATTCAGTATCATTAGTCGTTCCGATAAATACGCATTGACGGGGATATTCTCGGGCTCGCTTATCATAGGCTTTCCGGTACTTATCAGAAGGGCTGGAAATGTACTGCTTGTACGCTTCAACATCTGCTTTCCTGAAGAGCGTCATCTCCGCCATCTCCACACACCAAGTACCGTCAAGCGCTTCGTACCCAGTTTTACCGGACAGGGTACTCAGTGAGTCATTCGTGTACTCATCAGTAAACAGAGCTCTGATGAGGCGGCTCTTACCAATACCCTGATCACCTACCAGCATAGGCATATAGTCCCATTTACAACCCGGTACCATGACCCTGGAGACAGCCGCCGCAAAGAATTTTCTGGTGACGGTTCGTGCATAATGGGTGTCAGGTACTCCTAGATAATCAATAAATACCGTCTCAACTCTGCTTTCTCCGTCCCATTCAAGTCTGCTCAGGTAGTCTCTTATTGGGTGGTATGCGTGCTTTTTCTGCACAGAGAGAATAGCATCATCAATCTTCTTAACTCCTACAATTCCATACTCATTTTCAAGCAGGCATCTGAGGTTAGCGTCATCGTCTTCGAGCCAGGATTTCGACCAGTTCTTACCATCCCATGGCATTCTTCCAGCTTTAAAAGGCTGATTCTTCATTTCATCGTATCCGCCGATCTGTCCCTTGAATCTTGGATCGTTTTCCAGAATGAGAACTACGTTAGCAATAGTAGATAGAGGAACACCTGATTTATTGACTTTCAGATTCTCCTCCCATCCTTCTCCCTCAAGTTCTTCCGCAAAATCCTCTTCAGCACTTTGCTGTCTCTCTAGGATGAGTCTTCTTTTCACCTTAGGGTCTTCAAGGGCCATATCCGTCATGAGCCTATAGCTCTGCTTACGGTTAGGAGGTGCGTCCTCATTGTCTTCTTCTGGATTACAGGTGTGTAGTCTCACTAGATCGAAACTATTACACAGTTGACCTGCCGCAGGATCGGTAGAGTGATGGGAGTAGGCGAACTTATCGTCATAAACCACTAGCCCGCCAAATGTAGTTCCACCTTTATAGGTAAAACGATCGCCACCACAGTCTTCGTAAACTTCGGGTAGGAAATTCTCAATGGCTTCAGAAATAGAATACTCACGGCAAAAAGCTCCAACTACCCCCGACTTTGTAAGAGGGTCTGCCTGCTTATCCTGAGTCGTTCTAATAATCTTCGCCTGCCTGACTGAAACGGGCCACGTGCTTACATCATGCCAGTCGTCGTAAAAGCTCAGCACAAGATCAGGGTCCAGAAGATTGTTCCCGTTCCCAATGATGGGCTCATAAGATATGTCTTTCGGAACAGAAGGGTAGAACATTAGCCTCTCAAACTGATAGGTAGTGTCATCGAACAGCTCAATACCGATCTGATCAGCTACAAATCTTGCGATGGGTTCATACTCCTCAGGTTGTACAGGACGTGATGTGGGGATCACTACTCTTACTCTGGGTTTCTGAGGGGTAAATTTGTGGGTTGGATAGACCAGGTATTTATAAGGACTCAGAAAGTCATCAATTTTCTCAGCGTAATCGGGTTCAGCAAAATCCATGTCCAGGCAGATCAGCTCTCTGTACTCAACAGTTTCTTTAGATCGTTTTCCACCTCTTACATATCCGCCAACAAACCCGCCAACATCTTTCACATCCGACTGCTCGGCCTTGCTCATCTTTGCATATTCAGCCGCAGTTTCTGGAGTGACTGTTGGAGTTGATAAACGATGGACCAGAGCGTTCCAGTCTGTTTCCGAATTTTTTCCCGCACGGGTTCTTTTTGTAAACTCGCAAATTTTCATGGCTACTCCTTTCTATAGTAATCGGACGAAAATCCGTCTGCTGTCAGAAGAAGATCTGGGCACCAATCAAGGTGCTGATCCGGCACATTCGCCATCAAATGCTCAACCTCTTCCAGACATTCAGGACCCGGTACCTCAACTACCACCTCATCATGAATGTGCATAACGATGGGGTATTTTTTCATGATTCTGACCATGGCATTGGCAAGACAGTCACGGGCTGTAGCTTGCACAAGGTTTTCCACTAGCTTTCCTCCCCAGGTATCAACACGTCCCCAGGCGCCATTTTTCGTCTGCCCAAAGTAAGAGAGTGTATACCTACCGTCTTCACCTTCTGTAGCCAGAGGCTTGTAGTAGGCTAGACAGCGTCCTGATGGAATTCTCATGAAAAGGATCTCTCCTTGAAGGAAGAACTCAATTCCTCTTGTGCATCGCTGTTTCTGTCCGGTAAGAACGGCCTCAACAGCCGCATTACCAATGCTGTACCAGAGTCTTGTGATCTTAGGGGAGGCCTTACGCCATTTACTGACAATATCCTCAAGCTCAGGCTGAGAGAGCCCCATCTTGTCAGCATCAAAGGCAAGAAGGGCTTTAACCCCTCCGCCATAACCCAGAGCAAGCTCCGCAATTTTCCCCTTTTTTCTGAGGTGTGCGTTCTTTCCGTGCTTTTCTACAGGGACCTTAAACATCTTGCTGGCTGAGGCACAGTAAATATCCTCACCATTTCTGAAGGCTTCCTGTCTCCAAGTCTCCTGAGCAATCCATGCGATTACTCTGGCCTCAATAGCTGAATAGTCAGCTATTGCAAAGGTCTGAGGAGCCTTTACAAGGGTTCTCACAAGGGTAGAAAGGACCCCGTTGACTGAAGGGTAGAGAAGACCTATCTCTTTAATCTGACCATCTCTGACCATGCTTCTGGCGGGCTCAAGGTCATCAAATTCATTTCTGGGGAAGTTCTGCGGCTGGATCAGTCTGCCCGCCCAGCGGCCTGTTCTTCCGGCTCCGTAAAACTGGAAGGCTCCGTGAACTCTTCCATCTCTGCATCTGGCTCTGTCAAAGGCCTGATATTTAGAGACTGAAGAGCGTCCGGCTTCCTGACGGATCTTCAGGACTCTACGGGTCTCAGGAGTGATGTCTCTTGAAAGAAGGTCTTTCACATCCGCCTTAGCCAGACCGTTGAGGGTAGCGCCCTCACGGTTTTCAATCCACTCCTTGAGTTTTGCAATCATCGTGGGCTTAATGCCGCAGATCTCAATGCACTCCTGCTCAAGGTCCTTTTTATAGTGTTCATTGAAGGTCAGCACATTCTGAATCATCACATCATCTACAAGAATGCCACGATCGTTAATACGCTGATCCATGACATAAAAAGCGTGCTCTGCTTCGCAGACAGGGTACTTAGACAGCTCTTCATATATCTGAATTTCTGTCTCTACATCTCTGCGGTTATACTCCACAAAGGTTTGCCACCTCTCAGGACTGTCCTCAGGCTGTCTTCTCTTACCCTTAGGGTTAGGGTTACAGAAAAACCGGATCAAGGTCTTACCCTCAGACATTTTCTGCTTAGTGAGGTTTAAGGCCTTGCCTACAGCATCAAGAGAGCCAGGCAGACCAAGGCTGAGAGCTCTGACCATAGTACACTCCCACTGATCAGGGTCTAAGAAGGACAGCTTATAGGGTCCGTCCCAAAAGCCGCTCATGATATGCCGCTCCTTAGAAAGATAATGAGAGAGACAGACTCTCTCAAATGCGGCATTGTGAGCCACTTTAATGACATCGGGATTGCGCAGGTCCTGTAAAACCTGTGCGGGTATCTGCTCATGGTGTGCAAGGTCAACGACTTTAACGGGTTCACCGTTATAAGAGTAAGCAAAAAGGAGGAGCTCAAAGTCCTCACTTTCCGCATACTTATAAACCCCGCAGTCGTTCAGTTTGACTGAGGAGTAAGTTTCAATGTCTATGAAGAGCCTAGATGAGGTCTGCGAGCTCTTCATCGGTCATAGCCTCAAGTTCTTCAGCAAAATCGTCTTCAGCCTTAGTCCGACCACTGAATGGCTCACCATCTTGAGTCTTGATGACATTGTTGACGGAAGCGCTGATCCCACTCCGGGCATTCAGGTATGGATAGACACTCAGAGTAACCTTTCCATAGCATCCCGGATAGACGATCTCTTCACCTTCCTCTTTTTCAAGGTGCTTTTTTCCTGTCTCTACAGCTAGTACTGTGGGTTTAGTAGTGCTCTTCAGAGGCAGAAGATACTTCCCTTTATAGTCATCTCCGCTGTACTTTTCAGGGTCCTCATCACAGTCAATGAGCAGACCATACTGACCACCAACAGGTCTCACAAAGGGTGATCCTTTAGCGGAGAATTTCTTACCGTACTTGTCGGTGCCGTTGATGGTTGCGTTCTTATATGCCTGCTCAAGGGCTTCCAGGGTTTTCTTGTCTGACTTGCTGATAATCAGTGTGATTCCGTATTTGGGTTCTTGGTTGTCGTCAGCCGCCCATTTTTCAAAAAGGTGCGGATAGCTGAACCGGACCAGACCGGTTTTTACATTAGTTTCTAACATCGTTCAATTCCTCCTTAAAGTCTTCTTCAGCAGAGTTCCAGTCTCTGCGTTTGTCAGTTTCTGGGGCAAGAGCCGGATTAACTTGAGTCCGCTCAATAAAGCCTGCAGAAAGCTCGTGAAATAAATTTCTTCCGAATGCTTTTTCTAGTTGCCCTATTGGCTTCAGCTTTGGGGTTGACATATAGGCTTGTTCCTCATACCCCTTTTTATGCAGATAGGCTTTAAAGGCCTCCTCGTTGTTGATTTTTCTTCTTCCTGAAGAGGCCTCTACGAGCTTGAAGCCTTTGAAGGATTTACCCTCTAAGGCCTGACGAAGAGCAAAGTCTTTCACGTCTTCCGCCCACTTCAGAATTGTGTCAATCTTTGGGAGGAGCTCAGCAATTTCATCGGGCGAAAGCAGATCAGGAGAAGGCGTTTCCTCTGTGAAGTACTCTTCAGCTCTCGCCTTACAGTCACCCTTTACTTTGCAAAATCGGCACCACTCCCCGGGATTGAAAGAACCTTCTCCCTTAAATGCGAGCTCCGCTTTTGGCTTAACTTCATCATTCAGCCAAGATTCGAGTTCCTCAGTAGTGAGTCGGAAAGTTGACACGTTGTTCAGTCTTGGTTGATAAATAATCAACTCCAAGTCAGTTATTCCGTAGAGCTGACCGAATTTCTCCAGAGCTCCAGCTCCGTAAAGCATGAGCTGAGGGTTATGTTCAGCAGAAATCTGTACTCCTCGTCCATATTTAAGATCAATAACCTTGCAGGTCCCATCTGCGATAATAACTGCGTCACCTGTACCGAATCCGCCAGGTACCCATCTATCAAAAGAAAGCCTCTGCTCAATGAACAGCTTAGCGTCAGGACAGTCCTTTTTGGCCTCCAGGTACTCCTCTATGACGAAATCCCTATACGCTGATGTGTACTCCTGCATTTCTTCATCTTCAGCCCTGAAGTCCTCTCTTACTCCTGTCATAAGCCAGGAACGGAGTTTCATCTCCCCCAGAGCATGAGCCTTTGTCCCCTCAATAGCGTAAACCGAACTGCTCTCTCTTTTGACAGAGGATTCCAGTCTTGCTGAAGGTGTACAGTTAAGCCATCTGGAGGCTCCGCTGGCGCTCAGTAAAGCATGACTCATGACAGGAACTCCATAAACTCCGCATACTGATCCGGCTTGAGCTCAGGAACTTTCCGAATGCTGAAGTTCATAAGAGCTCTTTTGAATTTTTCTGGGTCAGAGCTCATTACATCTGCGGCTTTTGCTCTGCATTCTTCCAGGGTAGGCGTTTCTTTCTTAGCTTCCTGTGCCGTAGAGGTTTTAACAGAAGGCTGAGCCATCACCGGAGCCTTGCTTAAAAGCCTTGCAAATTCCAGAGCAGATTCATCCGCTCTGATCGTTAATGTAATATCCATTATTCTTCTCCTTTCATAAAAGCCTCTAATCGCAGAGCCTTAACAACGTCCGCTGTCAGGTATCCAAATCGGGTCCTCTCAACGCCCTGCTTTTTCATTTCTCGACCAACGCTCTGAGGACTGCACCTCAGTAGTTCGGCGATTTCTTTTTGCTTCAGATATGTCGTATCCAGAAGCAACTGTTTTTGACGTTCTGTCATCTGTAAAATAACGATTCTTTTTCGCTTTGTGTCAGGCCCAGAATCTCGCTGAGTTTCTCAATCTCGTGAAGATTGAAGCGGATTTTTCCGTTCAACTTCTTCCTGAGGCCTTCTTTTGACAGCCCAAGCTGTTCATAGATCCACCGTCTTTTATAGCCGGATTGATCTATCAGAACATTAAGCTGATCAAGTTGATAATTCGTCATCCTATCCCCCTTTCAGATTAACTTAAAGTTAACTTATAATCTATCTAAAGTCAATTTTAAATTTATTAGTTGACGAAAAAGACAACCTAGAGTAGTATGGGCGGCAGGAGGACAGATGCATGACAGATATGACGACAGTAGAAGGCTTTGGTGATCGAGTAAGAAGACTAAGAAAAGCCAAAAAGATGACTCAATCAGAACTGGCTGAACGTGCAGGCTATACCAGTAAGGCCGCAATTTCTAAGATAGAGAAGGGAATCAATGGTGTTCCTCTTAAATATATTGATAAACTGGCAAGAGCTCTCGGTACTACTTCGGATTACCTTCTAGGACTTCCAGACCTGAAAGAAGAACAGGTAAGTACTCAGAGCAGGATCATCCCTGTAGAAGGGTTTAGCAATTTCAGTGCATCTACTTTCAACCCCGGAGTTGATTTTGCGCTGATTGCCCCAGATAATTCTATGGAGAAAAGCGGGATCAACGCAGGTGACATTGTTACCGTCAAAAAGACTCAGGATGTTGAAATCGGAGATCTTGTAGTTTTACTGGAAGATCGTAAGCCCGTTATCCGCCGATACTTTGGGGAGGATGTCCGGGATATACTGGGGAAGGCTGTCAGCGTGGAAAAGAGCCTGTCATGAGTATTGATAAGCGGATTTATAAAGGCCGCCCACAATACCGTTGCCGCTTTCGTTACAAAGATTTTAAGGGCAATGTAAGACAGACGGGAAGTAAATGGTTTGACTCCAGCGCAGAAGCAAAAAAGGCTGAGGCCAAATTGCTTGCCCTGTATAGCGGGAGCGCTTCTGGTCTTCCGTTCTTCAAGGTTGCTATGGAGTATATTGAGGACTCCAAAACCCACAATGTTCCGAAAACGATCAGGCAGAAGGAATATATGCTTGAAGAATATTGCGAGCCGCTTTTCTATCTGGATATTGACCGCATCACCACAAAACAAATCCGAGACCTGCTATATAATAATGAACTCTTTATGAGCAAGGCCACCAACACTAAGAACCGGGTTCGCTCCTTCCTGCACTCCGTCTTCAAATACGGACAGGCCTACTATGGTCTTAAGAGCAATCCTGTGGACAGTATTCCTACATTCCGGCGAACAGACGAGGAACGCCTCAGAGAAATGAACATCTATACCCCTGAGCAGTTCAAACTTTTTCTCAGTCATGTGAAAGGTGAAGAGTATGCCGCTTTGTACTATGTTCTTTACTGGACAGGAATGAGAGTTAATGAGGCCAACAGTCTTACCTTCCGAGATATTTTCCCCAAGAAGATACGACTTTACCGTCAATATGTAGACGGGAAGTGGAGATCACTCAAAACGACTGGTTCGTCCAGAGACATAGCCATAGACTCTAAACTTTGGCAAGTTTTTGAGCATATGAGAGAACACTGGTCCTCCTATGACGGATTCACAGATGACTGGTTCTGCTTTGGCGGGCATCGTCAGCTTGCAACTACTACTATCGAACGTGTCAAAGATCGAGC
>JAAGKN010000589.1_pt1 | contig 50308 bp, 63 predicted proteins | sample 6206371 | NCBI WGS metagenome assembly JAAGKN01 (sample SAMN11533720, study PRJNA540317) | gut metagenome | isolation source: fecal pellets from male and female animal of same cohort | host: Peromyscus leucopus | place: USA:CA | collected 2017 | reverse complement strand
TAGCAAGAATGGAAAAGAAAGGAAAGTTGAAAAATGGATATTGAAAGCTGGGATTATAAATATCATAATAACCCAATTATTGATATAAGAAAAGAATTAACTAATAATCAGTTAGAGATAATAAAAAAATTAGGAATAGAGGTAAAAGACAAGATATATACAGAATATGACTATGAGTGTTTAAAGTTAAAATTGTTAGAATATATGGAATCTGAAGAGGATGAAGAATATCCAACGAAATCATTAAATAGTACAAATGTTAGGAGAGAAGAATTTAATAATCTTATTAAAAGAATTGGTGAAATAGATGAAAAAATGTGAAAAGTTATTTTATTTACTATAATTTATGAAAAGATCAATGTGTTAAGTAAAAGATTATAGATAAGGATGTAAAAAATGTTATTAGAAGAATATTGTGATAAGTATTTTGATACTGCAATTATTGATTTAAAAAAAGAATTAACAGAAAAAGAAATAGAAATAATAGAAAAATTAGAAGTGAAAATTGAAGATAGACTTTATACTGCATATAAATACGAAGATATAAAAGAAACTTTAGGGATATATTGCAGTAAAAATGATAAACACAAAGAATTAAAATATAAGAAACCTGAAAAATATGGAATAAGTAAAGAAGAATATGATTTAATTATTGTTAAATTTAATAAAATCGACAATAAATATGAAGAATTATTAGGAGTAGATTTTAAGAGAAGGGATTTTAATTATATTTGGTTTAAAGAAAAGCAATGTGTCAGAGATAAACTAATAATATTTTTAGAAGAACACACACTTGATGATATTCAAAAGCAGAAATTGCTTAATATTATTATGAGTATGAAGAATACCACAATTATGCAGAAAGAACGATTTATTTTATATTATGGCTTGGATCAAAATAAAGAAAAGATACATAGTGCTTCTAAAATTGCTAAATTACAAAATTGTAGTACATCTAATATAAGACAAGCAATAAATAAAGTCAAATCAAAAATACCACGATTAGAAGATGAAGAGATAGATATAATAAGAGAAATGATAAAATAAGAAGTAAACAAATCTAATACTTATACAAGAATCATATAAAGATAATTATTAGTATGAAAGGAACAAGTATGGAAGAAAAGTTTAGTGAATTAAAAGAAAAGATTAACAAAAAGCGAGATGAATTAAATTTTACAATAGAAAAAGATGGAGATAAGAAAAACATTTATAAAATAAGTGTTGAATTAGATAACCTAATTGCAGAATATATCAAATATGAAAATCAAATAGGCATATTAAATAAATATAATCATATTCTAAATGCTTCTTATAGGGAAGAAATCATAAATTCAATAAAGAATGATGTAAGAGAAGAAGTAAAAGATATTTCTGATTATGAATTAGAATGCTATTGTACCAATGTATATGTATATGTTTGCTTAAAGGTTTATAACATTAGTAAAGATGAAATTGCAAAACAGATTTTATATCGTAATAATATAGCAGCAGAAAAGTTAGAAGGATTAAGCAATATAAGTATAAGTTTGAAATTTAATACAGATATTTCTAATAAATACTATGAAATACTAAAACAGAGAATTGGAGGTACAAAAATGAATTGAATTTTGTTTGACAAAGTTATAAAAATAGTGTATAATGAATATACTAAAAGAAGAAGTACATTGTTACTTCAAAAAGGAGTATTTCAAGCCTTAAGTTGAAATTAAAAAGTTGGAGTATCCTACCATAAGTGGAATTAAAAAATTGGAGTATCCAAGCCATAAGTTGGAATGAAAAAATTATGCAGGGTGCAGCAAATGTACTCTGCAATTTGTTTTTTAAGGAGTAATAATGGAAAGATTAAAATTTTATAATATAGATGATGAATATATAAAATATTTATACCAATTTGATAAAAAAGTACCATATAACAAAAACAACAAAAGACCGTACATAGGAATCGTTTTAGAAATAAAAGGGACAAAATATTTTGCTCCAATGTTTTCTCCAAAACAACAACATTCAAAATATAAAGCGAATGTAACACACATAAATATAGACAACAATTTAGGAATGATAAAATTAAATAACATGATTCCAGTAAATGAAAAAGATTTACGACTTATAGAATTTAATAAGATTCAAGACAAGAAATATAGAAATTTGTTGATACAACAAAATAATTTTATACAGTTAAATACAGAGAAAATAAGAGATATGGCAAACAAATTATATGAATTTGTAACAGTCGATAAAAAAGCCTTTTTTATACAATTATCATGTGATTTTGAACTATTAGAGCAAAAATCAAAAGAATATTCTGGAGATGAAAGGGAAGAACAAGAGAGTAATAACAAATTCATAAAAGATGTAGAAATAACTTGTGAAGTATTTGAAGAATTATCAATTATTGTTAAAAGTTTAGAAGATAAAGGATTCAAGTATATAGAAGAATTTACATTAGATGATATATATATGAAGAATGATAAAACAAATGAATTTGCACCTAAAAATGGAAAGATTACAGACACTTTAATTATTAGATATGTAAATGAAAATGATAAAAAAATCGTTTGCAAAAGAAGAAAACATGACAATAAAGGATTTGAAGTAAGTACAGAAAAATCAGTATTAAAAGTAGAAAGTGTAGAAGATGCAGAAAAACATTTGAATATATTAGGTTATACAAGATTTTTAAATATGGTTGATAAAAATTATATGTATGAAAATAGTAAATTTACAGCATATATTCAAGAGATAAAAGATTTAGGAATATTCCTAGAATTAGAAGCAAAGAAAGACCAAAACAACGAACAGAACATAGAAAAAATGATAGAGTTTGTCAAAACACTTAATTTAAAAATAGGAGCAAAGTTTGATATAAGAAAAGCAGATCTATTATATACAAAACAAAACAACAAGAAATAAGTGCTAAAAATGGCTAGAAATAAGCAAAAACTATTTACTTTATTAACATAATGTGTTATAATTATAGCGATTGAGAGGTGCTATTATGTCTAACATAAACTACAATTTATATAGAATTTTTTGTGCAGTTGCAACTTCAAAAAGCTATTCAGATGCAAGTAACAAATTAGAATTGACTCCAGCCAATATAAGTACACAAATAAGTAATTTAGAGAATCAACTAGATGTTAAATTATTTTATAGAGAAAACAACGGAGTAAAATTGACAGAAGAGGGAAAAGAATTATTTGAAATTGTAAATAAAAGTATTTCTTCTTTTGACTTTGCAGAAAAGGTAATCAAACAAAAAAATGATTTGGCTAATGGAACTATAAACATAGGTTGCCAATCACACTTAACTAATTATTACTTAATGGACTACATAAAAAAAGCTAAAAATGATTTTCCAAACTTAAATGTTGGACTAACTTGTGGTGCAGCATCAAATGAAATGTTTGAATTACTAAAAAGTCATAAATTAGATTTTGTAATAACAGATATTATACCAACAGAAAAAGATGAGTTCGTAGTTGAAGAACTAAAAAAAGTAAGTAATATATTTGTTGCTAAAGAACCATTGAAAATTGAAAATGTAAAAGAGCTAGAAGATTTACGATTCATATTAAATTTTGACTATACTGTTACTACTAAAAACTTGTTAAAAGTCTTAAAAGAACACAAAGTAAAAATAAAACCTAATATGCAATGTGATACAACAGAAATAAGAGTAGAAGCAGTAATGAATGGACTAGGAATAGCTTATGTAATGAAAGAAGCAGTAAAGAAACAACTAGAAAATGGAGAATTATACGAAGTAGAAGTACCTATAAAATTACCAGAAATAAGTATAAATTTAGTATATATAAAAGATATGCTAACACAAGTAGATAAAAAATTCATTAAAAAATATCTAAAAAACAAGTAACATAGAATATAAATTAAATTGCTAGAATGCCTTAAAAATATGGGGTATTCTTTTTTTGTGTTAAAAAATATTTAATAGCGATTAAAAATTTGAGAATAGACAGGAAAAATCTAACAATATATAATAATTGTGTATCAATTTCAAGGAAAGAAGGATGTTAAAATGCAAAAAAAGAGAGTTTGTTGGAATATAACTACAAAATGTAATCAAAATTGTAAATATTGCCACAGATTTTTAGGTATTCAAGATCTAACTTATGAAGAAAATAAAACAATATTGAATAATTTAATTAAAGATGGAGTAACAAATATAACTTGGACAGGGGGAGAAGCACTACTATATCCTAATCTGAAAGAACTACTAAAAATATCACAAGAAAATGGTATAAAAAATAGACTTATTACAAATGGTTTAGTTTTAGCACAAAATCAAGGAGTAAGGGAGATATTAGATTATTTAGATTCGTTGACATTATCAATAGATACAATAAATGATGATACTAACGAAGAATTAGGAAGAGGTAGAAGTCATTTTGAAGATGTTAAAATTATACTAGACTATGTTAAAGATAAAGATTTAGAAGTAAATATAAATACAGTAGTTAGTAAGAAGAATATAAATGAGATGAAGCAATTAGGAGAGTTCTTAAATAATTATAATATTAGCAAATGGAAATTCTTTAAGTTTATGCCACTTCGAGAAACAGCAGAAAAGAATAAAAACGAGTTTGAAATATCAGATGCAGAATTTGAACAAACAAAAAATGTATTTAGACATTTTGGAAATATAGCAGAAACAGACTTTAGACAAGAAAAAGACATGGAAGATAAATATACTTTGCTAATAGCAAATGGAGATATAATAAAAACAGAACATGGTATAGATGTAAAGAAAGGAAATGCACTATATCAAAATCCAGTAGAATTTATGTATGAATTAAAGGAAAATAGAATGGAAAAAATAAAAATCCTAATAGCTCATAACAATGAAGAAATAAGAAACAAAATAGTAGATACAATAAAAGGTTTAGACTATGTTGAATTAGTAGGAACAGCAACAAATGGAGAGGAAACATATAGCAAAATAATAGAATCAAAGCCAGAAGTTGTTTTTGCAAAAATGGATTTTGACAACATGGACAGTATGGAAATAATGAGAAAATCAAAAGAAAATTTGAAAGATAGTGTACCAATATTCAATATAATCACAAAGGATAATGTTAGTGATGAATATATTAAAACAGCATATAATCTTATGGGTAGAAACTTAAATACATTTGTAGCAGAGCCAATAAACAATATGGAAATAAATAATATAATGAAAGGTTATAAAGAACTAAAAGAAAACGCATAAACTAAAAAAGAAGGAATAAGTTAATATAAATACTTATTTCTTCTTTCCTTTTTGTAGATGTAAATACATGACAGCAATTTCTAAAAAATCTTTTGGTGTAATATTTTGGTCAACATCAAAATATTGCATAATAGGGCAGTTAATAGAATCTCTATACATATTTAATCTCTCTAATGCCGTTCTAAAACTAGATCGTATTGCCGAATTAGGTTTATTGTGTCTTTGACCAATTATAGTAAAAATATCTTTTAATTTTCTTTGTAAGTCAGGATAATAGTAGCATTCAAAAATAGCTTCTCTTATGTAATTAGTTCCATTCGAGTTTAGAGGAATTTTCAATTTCAAAAATAATAAGTCAAGTTCTTCGTTAGTTAATTCTTCATATTCTCCCAGAAGGTACATTTCGTTAATCGTATTGTAAAAATCATTAAAATTTTCATTATCATAAATTATTTTGTATATTCTAGCAGCGTTAGATAAATTCAAATTTTCTTCTCTTTGAGCTGTTAGAATAATGTTGTTATTTTTCTTATCTGTAATACTTGTAGATAATCTATCAATTATTTCAATACAACTTATATCTTTTAGGCAAGAATCTAAAACTAATACATTAGGCTTAATATCAAGATATTTTTCTAAAGCTGTTCTTCCATCAACTGTTTCTATTACTTCTAACCTTTTATCATTTGCAAGCTGTTAACACAGTTTTATTCTTTGTTCAACATTAGGACTAGCAATAAGAACTTTCTGCATCTTAAAACCCTCCTACAAATGTCTATTTTCATATAATTCGATAACATTATACCACATAATTTATGTAAACACAATACAAATGGAAAAAATATACAATAAAAATTTCGCCTTTTTTCGCCCTTTTTAGCCATATTTCCCCCTTTTGAACATTGAAAAGTGAAAACTCTATATAATGCAAGCAACTTAATCAAAGTCTTAAAAGGGAGGCGATTCAAAAGAGGTAGAGAAAACACAAGATAATTACAAATACATATTTTAGACTTTGATTATCATATTGATTTATTGTTTTATTAAGAACTCCTTTAAGAATTTTGTTTAGGCACAATTCTGCAAAGGAGCTTTTTATATGGGGAGGGGTACAAGTAGAAATGTAAAAGTAATTTCAAAAGTATTTGCATTGAAAAATGTAAATATTAGATATTTGTGCCTATTAGAAATCAAATCTGCAATTATGTGTTGTATATTTGATTTTTTTTATACTCTAAAAGAGCAACATTGTCGTAGCCCACCTGCCAATCAATTCAAAAAACGAATTGATTGGAGGAAAGAAAAATGCAATATGAAGTAGATGAATATATTGTAGAACATATAGAAGAAATAGATAAATACTATATCTATTTTAAAGATAGTGCAAATAAAGAATGTAAAATAGAAATTGATAAAAATATTTATGGTGCTTATATGGAATCAAAGAAAGTCTATGTAAGAATAAAAAATCAAAATACTAGATATGTAGAACAATCCGAACAAACAGAAATAAGTTTATATACAAAAGCATTTTTTAGAACAAGTAGTATGGAAGATGAATTTATAAGAAAGATAGAATGGGAAAAATTGAATAAGGCAAAACAATGTCTTACAGAAAAACAAAGAAGAAGAATAGAACTACATATCGAAGAAAACAAAACGATACCAGAAATTGCTAAAATAGAAGGGGTATGTAGGACTAAAATTGATAAGAGCATTGCACAAGGTTTAAAAAAGTTAAAAATTTTTTTAAAACATGGGGTGTGAAATAGCCAAAAAGTGAGCAAACAAGTGAGAGGGTATAAAAACTCTTTCACTTGTTTATTTTTTTGAAATAAAAAGCACTTTGAAAAGTTAATAACAATTCATTAGATACATTCCTATTATTCGAGCTAGTTAAAAAGTAACTTTACAAATTATTTTACTTAAATGTAAGTTAGCAACTTACAAGGCGAGGACAAGTAGTAGGTATAATGATACACTTGCATAGCCACAGTTCGAGCGAGATAAAACCGTCGCAAGCAATGGGTGCAAATCTGCTGAAGGTAGGTAGGTGGAAGTCCTGTGGAGCAATTTAGCTAATTGCCGTTTAATGAATTTTAGGAGAAAGATAGAAAATAATTGGTAAAGGCTATCTAATTTTATAGGTAGCCTTTTGAATAAAAAGGAGAAATTTATGAATGTGTTTTTAATCATAGTTATAATACTATTTATACTTATTACAATATTTACATATTTAATGATCGTATATACAAGTATGTGCAAAACAGAAGAAGAAAGAATATTGGAAGATCAAGAACAAATGGAATATTTAAAAAGATATAAAGAAAAGAAGGAGAACAATAAAATGGAGATAAAAAGAGGCGATTTATTTTATGCAGCATTAGATGAAACTTATGTAGGAAGTGAACAAACTGGGGTAAGACCAGTAGTAATATTACAAAATAATATAGGAAATGAGCATAGCCCAACTGTTATAATTGCTCCAATTACGAGCAAAGTAAATTCAAAATCTGTTATACCTACTCATGTTTATATAAAAGGGTACAAAGATAGGCTAAAACAAAATTCACTTGTTTTGACAGAACAAATTAGAGCAATAGACAAGTCAAGGTTAAAATATTATATAGGAGCTTTAGATACTGGAGAATTAAGGAAAGTAGATAAGGCTCTTATTATTTCTTTAGGAATAGATTTAGAAAAAATAAAAAAAGAAGTACCACACAGAGAAGGAATAGAAGAAAAAACAGAATTTGTTACAAGAAAGCAAATTGCATCTTATGGAATGGTTGCAAGAGAATATTTGGAACACACAGGAAATTTAGAGATTTCAAATGAAGAGTTTGGAAAATATATATTAACTTTAATTGATTTATATTCGCCAGATGAAGTTGAAAAACAAGCAGAAAAATATGGGAAGTTATAAAAATTAAATAAAAAACACTAGAACAACAAAGAATAGGAAGTTTTATAATCCTATTCTTTTATAGAAAGGAGTTATAAAACATGGATTGTGTTTGGAATGTGAAATCAAATATACCTGTTGATGTTAGCGAAGAAAATTTTAAAAAATTCATTTGTTCGAAAATTGCAAATGTAATAATTATTAAAGAAAATGAAAATCGTACATTAGTAAAAAATGTTTAGATATATTATCCTTTCTATAATCTAGTGATTAGAAAGGATAAATTTATGATTGTTAATATTGTAGAAGATAAAAAAGATAGTGATTTTGTAAGTATTGAAAGTGATTCTTTGGAAATCAAAAAGATTAAAGAACTATTAAATGAAGATGATTTAGAGTATGTATCAGATAATGTAAGAAATATATTAAAAATAACAAAGGAAAATTCAAAAACTTGTTTCAATGTTGTAAATAGAATAAGGCAAGATAATTTTTTACGAGTAATTTTATATATCAGATTATCTGTTGAAGATGGAGATTTAATAGGTGGAGATTTAAGTAGAAGTATTAGAAATCAATTACTATTACTTTTAGATGAATGCCAAAAAAGAGGGTGGAAAGTAGTTGCAATATTTTGTGAAGAAGGAATTTCAGGAGCTGATGATAATAGACCAGAATGGAAATTATCACTAAAATTTTGTGAATGTGGTGGAAATGAAATTGTTTTATGTAAGAGCCAGTCAAGATTTTCAAGAAGTATGGAAATGATTGAAAAGTATTTACATACAAAATTTGTAGAGTGGAATATTAGATTTGTAGGCTTAGTAGATAGCACAGATACATCAGTAAAGGGAAATAAGAAAGCTAGACAAATAAATGGACTTGTAAATGAGTGGCAAGTAGAAGACCAATCTATAAATACAAGAGAAATATTAAAAAATAAAAAACTTAATGGACTATATGCTGTTGCATGGTCGCCTTATGGGTATATAAAAGATCCTAAAGATAAGTATCATTTAATAATTGATGAAGAGGCAGCACGAATAGTTAGAAGAATATTTGATATGTATATACAAGGCTATGGAACACACAAAATTGCAATGATTTTTAATAAAGAAAAGATACCTTCTCCATTAGAATATAAAAAGTTAAAAGGCTCAAAATTAGGAAGTAGACATATAAATAAAATATTAAATTATCAATGTGAAGAGGGAGATACATTAAGAAGTATTGCAGATAGATTTTTTTATACCATAGAAGAAGTTAAAAAATATAATTATATAGAAGATAACATTTTTGACGAAAAGAATGCAAATGAAGTTTTAGAAGATAGAAAACTAAAAAAAGGAACTATTATAAAGATACCTTCAAAAGCACTTTGGTGCGACAAAACAGTAAGAAACATATTGAGAAATGAAACATATACAGGCTATTTAGTATTAGGAAAGGTTAGAAGCAATAGTTACAAAGATAAAAGAAAAAAGCAAGTTCCAAAAGAAGAATGGATAAGAGTTCCACATTGTCATGATCCTATAATAGAAAGGGAAAAATGGATAATGGCAAATGAAACTATGAGTGATAAATCTAGTAGAATTAAGCCATCTAAAAATGGAGAAATAAGTGAGTTTAGTAGGAAAGTATATTGTACTTGTTGTGGACACTTTTTCCAAAAGATAAAAAGGAATTTTAAGGATGGAGAAGATTATTACATGGTTTGCAGAACGGTAAATCAAACTAATAGTTCAATGTGTGATAATAACAAGACTATAAGAGGAAAAGAACTACGAAAAATAGTGCTAGATGAAATAAACAAACAAATAAAGAAATATTATGACCTTTCTCAAATAGAAAAAGATTACTATGAAAAAAGTGTTGATTATAATGTAAATAAAGAAATTGAAATATTACAAAACGAGAAAAGAAATTTACAAAAGGCAATCGATAAAAAATCTAATATTTTAAATATGCTATATGAAGACAGAGCAAACGGAGTAATAAGTACAGAAGAATTTACAATGCTAAAAAACAAAAATAGCATAGATATAGAAGAACACAAAAGTAGAATAAATAATATAGAAAGCAGTATATATAATTTAGAACAACAAAAAGTAAAACAATTAAATAACAAGAAATTGTTTAGCAAATACAAAGAAATTACTAAAATAGATAGAACAGTAGTTAATGAATTTATTGATACTATATATGTAGGAAAATATAATAAAGAAACAAAAACAAGAGATATTACAATAAAATGGAATATTAGTAGTAATTAAAATAAAAAATGGTTATATTTTATAGCCATTTTTTTAAAATAATGATAGAATATGTCTTAAAATGTATTCCATCATTATTTTTTTTGTTAGGATAACGGAAGTCAGCAGAATTTGGAAGTGGAGGAAAATATATAGGTCAAGAATTAGCAAAAAGATTAAATATTAAATATTATGATGATGAACTTTTAAGAAAAGTTTCTGAGAATTATAATATAGATATGAAAATGCTAGAAAAAGTTGATGAAAAGCAAAAATCAAGTTTCTGGTATGGATTTGCTACAAATTATGTATTTTCAAAGGATAACAAAGATGTATTACCTGTAAGTGCAGATGATAATCTATTTTTAAAACAAGCAAAAGTTATAGAAGAATTGTATGAAAATGAAAATTGTATTATAGTTGGAAGATGTTCTGATTATATATTAAAAGACAAGCCAAATGTAATAAAGTTATTTATATATTCAACAGACATGCAATTCAAAATTAATAGAAAAATTAAATATGGAAATTTGAAACCAGAAGATGCTGAGAAAATTATAAAGCAAACAGATAAGCAAAGAGCAGATTATTATAAACATTTTACATCGCAAACTTGGGGAGATAAAAATAATTATGAATTTGTTATTGATACATCGAGTGTTGGCGTTGTAGAAACTATTAATATTTTAGAAAGATATATTAAAGCAAGAATTGGATAAAATTACATATTAAAAATGACCTATGAATGTTAAATTGGTACATTTATAGGTCATTTTATTTGAAATTTGGAATCTAAGCATAAAGAGTATTTATTAGTTTAGAATTCAGTCTTGATTTTATTTGTAACCATTTCATGGTAAAGCGAAAAAAAGTAATATAAAGTCTGAAAGTTAACAATATGAGTAAGAAATGTATTAAAACAAATTTAATACAATAGACAAAGCTGTAATAATATGTTATTATAAGAAACAAACTTGGCGAAAGAGGCGAAAAATGTTATGGACAATATATTAGAGAAAGTAAATATGCCAGAGGATTTAAAAACTCTTAATATAAAAGAAAAAGAAAAATTAGCAGAAGAAATCAGAAAATTTATTTTAGATAATGTTTCAAAAACAGGAGGACATTTAGCTTCAAACTTAGGTGTAGTAGAACTTACAATAGCATTACATAGTGTATTTAATATGCCAGATGATAAGATAATTTGGGATGTTGGACATCAGACTTATGTACATAAAATTTTAACTGGAAGAAAAGATAAATTTAATACATTGAGACAATTAGAGGGGCTTGCAGGTTTTCCAAAGACATCAGAATCAGAATATGATTCTTTTAACACAGGACATAGTAGTACATCAATCTCTACTTCACTTGGAATGGCAAGGGCAAGGGATATAAAGAAAGAAAATAATAGTATTATTGCAGTGATTGGTGATGGGGCATTAACAGGAGGAATGGCACTAGAAGCGTTAAACGATGCAGGATGTAGTAATACAGATTTAATTGTTATTCTTAATGATAATGAAATGAGCATATCAAGAAATGTTGGTGGGATTTCTATGCTTTTGGGTAAAATAAGAACTAAAAAGGCATATACTAAATCAAATCAATATTTAAAGAAAACTGTAAATAAAGTTCCATACATAGGTAAGAAGATTGTAAGAGTAGCAAGAAAGTTGAAATATGGAATAAAACAGCTATTTATACCAAATATGTTTTTTGAAGATTTAGGTTTTAGGTACTTAGGTCCAATTGATGGTAATAATATAGAAAAAGTTCAAGACTTATTAGAAATTGCAAAAAAATTAAAAGGTCCAGTACTTGTACATGTTGTTACTAAAAAAGGAAAGGGATATGAAATAGCAGAAGAAAATCCAGATAAATTTCATAGTACATCTAGTTTTGATATAAAAACAGGGAAAAGTAAAAAAGAGAAAAAAGCAGATTATTCAAAAATATTTGGAGAGAAATTAGTAAATTTAGCAAAAGAAAATAAAAATATTGTAGCTATAACTGCTGCAATGTGTGACGGAACAGGACTTTCTAAATTTAAAAAGAAATTTCCAGAAAGATTTTTTGATGTAGGAATTGCAGAACAACATGCTTTAGGCTTAGCTGCAGGAATGGCAAAAAACGGTATGATACCAGTAATTCCAATATATTCATCATTTTACCAAAGAGGTTATGATCAAGTAATACATGATATTTGTCTTCAGAATTTACCAGTAATTATGTGTGTAGATAGGGCAGGTATAGTAGGAAATGATGGCGAAACACATCAAGGAATTTTAGATTTAGCTTTCTTTTCTTTAGTACCAAATTTAACCATATTAGCACCAAAGGATTTTAAAGAATTAGAGCAAATGTTAGAATTTGCAGTTGATTTAAAGAAACCAGTTGTTATTAGATATCCAAGAGGTGGAGAAGGGGAAGTAAAATTTGAAAGTCATAAAGCTATTAAATTAGGTGAATCAGAAACATTAAAAGAAGGTAAGGATTTAACAATTGTAGGAATTGGAAAAATGGTTTCAAGAGCATTAGAAGTTTCTGATTTATTAGAGGAGTATGGAATTTCTTGTGATGTAATAAATGCAAGATTTTTGAAGCCATTTGATAAAAAGCCTATATTAGAGTCTATAAATAAAACTAATAAAGTAATAACAATTGAAGATGGAATTTTAAGAGGTGGACTTGCTACAACAGTTAAAGAGTTAATAGTTGAAAATAATATAAAAGATATAAATATAAAGTCATATGGGTATAATGATACTTTTGTAAAGCATGGTTCAGTAGAAGAGTTAGAAAATATTTATGGATTAGATGTGAATTCAATTGTAGAAAGTATAAAAAAAGAAATATGTATACAGGAAAAAATAATGAGGTAAGATTAAAAAAGTTATGCAAAAAAAAGAATTATTACAAAAATATAAAAAAGAAGAAGAAAGACTTTTAGTAGCAAAATTATTAGACAAAATAGAATTTTGTGAAAAAAGAAATAAAATAGAATATACAGATTTTTTAGATGAGCATCAAGAAAATATATTAAAAAATGTATTATGTATTTTAAAAAAAGATTTTATTTCATATGGAGGATATGAAGAAGCAGAACGTAAAATTTTAATTTTGTATCCACAGAAATTAAAATCTATATTTGAAGAAAACAAATTCAATCTAAATACAATAATTACTGTATTTAGATTATTGCCATTAAAAGAAGAAATACAAAAATTAAATCATAGAGCATATTTAGGTGGATTAATAAAGCTTGGAATAAAAAGAGAAAAAATAGGGGATATAATAATACATGATGATGGTGCAGATATTTTAATAGTAAAAGATATTGAAAAATATTTATATACTAATATTCTTACATTAAAAAGATTTCAAAATAGTAAAATACAAATAGTAGATTTAGAAAATATTAGTAAAAAAAATCAAGAGATGCAAGAGCAAAGAATTATAGTATCTTCTTTAAGATTAGATAATATAGTGGCAGAAATATGTAAGACGTCGAGAAATAAAGCAAATGATATTATTTTGGCTGAGAGAGTATTTGTTTATAGTGAATGCATAACAAAAAATGCAAAAGTTATTAAGGAAAATGATAAAATAACAATAAGAGGAAAAGGTAAATTTTTTATAAAGCAAGTTTTAGATGAAACAAAAAAAGGAAAGATTCCTATAATAATAAATTTTTATAAATAAATTATTGACAAATAAGAACATGCGTTCTATAATAATCAAGGTGATACACTTTGGAAAGAAAAATTTTACACGTTGATGTAAATAATACTTTTTTATCATGGACAGCAGTAGAGATGTTGAAACAAGGAAGTAACATAGATATAAGAACTATTCCAGCAATAATTGGTGGAGATGAAGCACAAAGAAAAGGCGTAGTTCTTGCAAAGAGTAATATTGCTAAACAATTTGGGATAAAAACAGGAGAATCTATATATTTTGTAAGAAAAAAATGCCCTCGGAATACAAATATTTAGAAGTAGCTTTAATGTATATAAAAAATATTCTATGCAATTGTTTAATTTGTTATCAGAATATACAGATGTAATAGAGAGATTTTCGATAGATGAATGTTTTTTAGATTTAACTAATTCTCTTAACAAAAAAGATAAGTTAATAGATAAAGCAATAGAAATAAAAGAAAGAGTTAAAAACGAATTAGATTTTACTGTAAATGTTGGTGTAAGTAATAATAAACTTTTGGCCAAGATGGCATCAGATTTTCAAAAACCAGATAAACTACATACTTTATTTGAAAATGAGATACAAGAAAAAATGTGGAATTTGCCAATATCAGATTTGTTTATGGTAGGAAGAAAGATGATTCCAAAATTGCAACGAATGGGTATATATAAAATAGGAGACTTAGCAATACAAGAACCAAATAAAATTTAAGAATGAATAAACTGGTTTGTTAATAATAGTTATTTAAAAATATATTATGAAATAGTTTGTAATATTAGTAAATTAATGTATTTTAAGTTAGTTTTAATCATTATAAATATAAATTAAGAAAGGGGATATGATATATTTTAAATATATCATTAAATAAGGAAATGGCAGAAATTATAAATGGCAAAGAATTGGCAAAAAGTATACGACTAGAATTAAAAGAAGAAGTAGAGAAATTAAATCAAAAAGGAATATTTCCTAAACTTGCAGTTATAATGGTAGGAGATGATAAAGCTTCTAAAGTATATGTAAGAAATAAAAGCAAAGCCTGTGAAGAAATAGGAATTGCGTATGAAGAAATATTATTAGATGAAACTACTACTATGGAAAAATTGTTAGAAATAATAGAAAATTTAAATAATAGAAAAGATATTCATGGAATATTATTACAAAGTCCAATACCAAAACATCTTAATATTTATAAGGCTTTTAATAAAATATCTCCTGAAAAAGATGTTGACGGATTTAATCCTGTAAATGTAGGGAAATTAGTTATTGGAGAAGATTCATTTGTGTCATGTACTCCATATGGAGTAATAAAAATGCTCGAAAGATATAATATTGAAATTGAAGGAAAGAATGCAGTAATTATAGGTAGAAGTAATATAGTAGGAAAGCCATTAATACAATGTTTACTAAAGAAAAACGCAACTGTTACAGTATGTCATTCTAAAACCAAAAATATAGCAGATATAACAAAAAATGCAGATATTTTAATAGCAGCATTAGGCAAAGCAAAATTTGTTACAAAAGATATGGTTAAAGAAGACGCAGTTGTAATAGATGTAGGTATTAATAGAAATGAATTCGGAAAATTAGAAGGAGATGTTGATTTCGAAGATGTAGAAAAGATAGCATCATACATAACACCTGTTCCAGGTGGAGTAGGACCAATGACTATAGCAATGTTAATGAATAATGTAGTAAAAGCATGCAAATGTCAAAATTAATATAGAAATAAAGGGGGCAAATAAAAATATTATGCGCTCTTTTTCTATAATACATAATCCAAATTTATATAGATAAGAGCTAGAAGGAGTTTTATGTTATCAGTAGAAGAAAATAAATATTGGATTTGGTTATCTAATTTAAGACTAAATAGTAAGACTATTATTAATTTAATAAAATATTATCATGATCCTAAAATTATATATAATCTTGATGAATATGAATTACGAAAGAATCAATATATAAATAAAATAGAAATTAGAACAATACTTTCAGTAAAAAATAAGAATAATATATATAGATATATTGAAAACATGATAAAGGATGGTATTAAAGTAATTACAATAAAAGATAAAGAATATCCAATTAAATTAAGGTATATATATGATTATCCAGTTGTTTTATATATAAAGGGAAATATAAATATATTAAATAAAAAATCTATTGCAATTATAGGAAGTAGAGAATGTACAGATTATGGAAGAGTACTTGCTAAGAAAATAGCAAGTGAACTTTCAAGCAAAGATATCTATGTAATTAGTGGATTGGCTAAAGGAATAGATACATATTCACATTTAGGAGCAATAAATGAACAAGCAAAAACTATTGCTGTTTTAGGTTCACGGATTAAATAATATTTATCCTAAAGAAAATAATATTTTAGTTCAAAAAATTATAAATAAAGGTGGAGTTATACTATCAGAATATAATTTATGGACAAAACCTGAAAAAAGGAATTTTCCACAAAGAAATAGAATTATAAGTGGTTTATCAGATGGTGTTTTAGTAATAGAAGCTAAAGAAAAAAGTGGATCTTTAATTACAGTGGATTTTGCACTAGAACAAGGAAAAAATGTATATGCTATACCAGGAAATATTACTAGTTTAAACTCTGTAGGAACTAATCAAATTATAAAAGAAGGTGCAAAAGTTGTTACAAATGTAAGCGATATATTAGAAGATATTTATAGTATTTAAAAATATATATTTCAAAGTATGTTAAAATGTCTTATTAATATATCAAAAAACACGTTTAACCTTAAATACTATTATTTTATATGTTTATGTTATATACATATACTTTAATATATGTAAAACTAAAACTCTTTGTGAAACGAAATCTTTAAATATATAATACATTTTGATAAGATTAGAGGCTCATAATCATTAAATAACAAGATATATCTTAAAATTTTATTAAAGTACTTTCACTTTTTTTGAATTTGTAATATAATAAAATAGCAGTTTAGTTAAATAAAAAAATATTATATATTTTAACTAGAAAGGAAAGGTTTTTATGGAAAAAAATAATAAAAAAACTAAAAGTATAAATAAACACAAAAATGCAAATAGCAAAAAAAATAGTAAAGCTAAAATAGTAAACAAAATTATTATAATATTAATATTAATTTTTATACTAATTTGTTTAATTGGAGCAGGAATTTTTGCAGGAATATTTTTTAGTGACAAATTTGCTATGTCTAAAGAAGATTTATTAATAAGTAATTCAAATACCTTTGTTTATGATAGTGAGGGAAATTTAATTAAAGAACTTCAAGGCGAAGAAAATAGAAAAATAATTACACTTAATGATATGCCAGCATATTTACCAAAAGCTTTTATTGCAATTGAAGATGAAAGATTTTATGAACATCATGGAGTAGATATAAAAAGATCTACAGCAGCAACTGTAACTTATATATTTAATAGAGGAAGTTCTTCTTTTGGAGGAAGTACAATAACACAACAATTAATAAAAAATATTACTAATGAAAAAGAAGATGAAGGAAAAGCTGGTATTCAAAGAAAAATAAGAGAAATGTCAAGAGCATATCAAATCGAGAAAATAATATCTAAAAGTCAAATATTAGAATTATATTTAAATATTATTTATCTTGGAGGATATGGAAAAAATATATGTGGTGTAGAGGTTGCATCAGAATACTATTTTGGAAAATCTGCAGATGAACTTTCTTTATCAGAAAGTGCCTATTTAGCAGGAATAAATCATTCACCTAATAATTATAATCCATTTACAGAAACTGATAATACAGAAAAAATAAAGAAAAGAACAAAGACTGTTTTAGAAAAAATGAAAGAATTAGGAATGATAAGTAATGAAGATTTGGATAAAGCAATCAGTGAAGTGGATGCTGGATTAGAGTTTAAACAAGGGAATTTATCTAGTGGAACAGATATGTCATATCATCTAGCAGCAGCTATTGAAGAAGTTGTAAATCAAATGGTAGATGAAAAAGGAATGTCTTATGAATATGCTAAAAGCCGTTTATATGGCGGAGGATACAAATTATATACTACAGAGGTGCGTTCCATACAAAGTAGGATGCAAGAAGAGTATGTAAAAGATAAATATATAGTAAAATCAAAAAAAGATAGTGGACAACATAGTCAATCAGCAATGGTAATTATAGATTATAAAACAGGAAATGTAGTTGGATGTATGGGTGGTCTTGGTACAGATGTTAATGCTTTAGGATTAAATAGAATTAATAGTGCAAGACAACCTGGATCATCTATAAAACCAATAGCATCTATTGCTCCAAGCTTAGAAAATAAAATAATAACAGCAGGTACAGTATATGATGATTCTCCAACAACATTTAATAATGGTAAATATGATCCAAAAAACTCATCAGGATATAAAGGGCTTATTACTGTAAGAAAAGCTATAGAAGTTTCTTCAAATGTTGTAGAAGTAAAAATAATGTCAGAATTAGGACCTGAAAATTCCATTAAATTCCTAAAACAATTAGGTCTTAATCATTTAGACGATAAAGAAGACAATGGTTTAGCATTAGTATTAGGTGGACTTACACATGGAGCTACTCCTCTTGAAATGGCAGGTGCATATGCAACTATTGCAAATGGAGGAGAATATATTACACCTACTTTTTATAGTAAATTAGTAGATTCACAAGGAAAAACAGTATTAGAGCCAAAACAAGAAAAAAGAAGAGTAATGTCAGAAGGAACAGCATATATTACAAAAAGTATATTAAAGGCGCCTGTTATAGGTTCAAATGGAACTGCTACAAATTGTAAAATATCAGGAATGGATGTAGGAGCTAAGACTGGTACTACAGATTCTAATAAAGATAGATGGTTATGTGGTTTAACACCATATTATGCAGCAGCTACATGGTTTGGATTTGATGACCCAGAAGTTATAAATTATAGCGGAAATCCTTCAGCTAAGATTTGGGCCGCTATCATGCAAGATATTCATAAAGATTTGCCTAAAAAGACATTTGAGAAACCAAGTAATATTGTAACTGCCAAGATTTGTAAAGATTCAGGAAAATCTGCTACAAGTTCTTGTAGTAATACATATACTGAAGAATTTGTATCAGGAACAGTTCCATCAGTATGTACTGGACATTCAAAGGTAAAAGTATGTAAAGAAACAGGAAAATTAGCAAATGAATTTTGTACAAACGTAGAAGAGAGAAGTGGTTTGCAACCACCAGAAAAAGAAAAAAATGCAACTTGGAAAACAAGTGCAGGAGGGAAATATAGTACAATAACAGATGTATGTGATGTACATAAAGAACCAGAAATTGACACTAATGTAATAAATAATGTAACAAATAATTTAGAAAATAATACTCCAGTAATAGATAAGCCAGAAGCAGTAAAGAAAGTGAAAGTTCCAAATGTTGTAGGAAAAACAGAAAGTGAGGCAAGGTCAATATTGCTTGCTGCTAAATTAAGATGTAAAATAGGAGATCCTAAAGAAGATAAATCAAAAGAAAATGGTGTTGTATTAAAACAAAGCAGAAAGGCTGGAGAAGAAGTAAAAGAAGACACAATAGTTACAATAACAATTAATGAAAAATCTAATGATGATGAAAATTCGCATAATAATGTAGTAAAACCAAATGAACAATAATATATTTAATGTTTTATAGGAAATTGTATTATACAATTTCCTATAAAACAAGAAAAAAAGGTTATAATAAAAATTAAGACTCACAAAATGAGAAGGGAGCCTACAATCATGAAAGATAAGAAAAATAATTCATTTTTTAAAGAATTATTTGCAAGTGTAAAGGATTTTGATAGATATCAAGATTTTGCTATACAGAAAGTTAGCAAAGGAATTATATATATATTAAAATTAATTGCTATTTTTACATTTATTATATCATTAGCATTCACATTAAAAATAAACATAGAAAAGAACAAATTGGCAAAATATGTTGATGAAAATATATCAGATATAAAGTTTGAAGATGGTAAATTATCAGTAAATAATGATGAAAAAATAATACTAAAAGATATAGCATTAGAAAATACAGCTATATTTATTGAAACTAAAGAATTAAACGAAGAAGAAATAAGAAAATATGAAGAAGATATAAATGAGTATAGTACTGGAATTATATTGCTTAATGATAAAATGATATTAAAAACAGAACTTGGTACTGGATATACTAATTTATTATATAGTGATATTGTAAAAGAATATGATATAATGAATTTTAACAAACAAGATTTGTTAAATGCTATGAATGGAAAAGAATTAATTACTTTTTATATAATGTTCTTTGGTATATTCTATTTTTATATGTTAATTATATATTTTATAACAATTTTAATATATGCTATAATGCTTGCAATACTTGGACGTATAACTTCGATATTATTACGAATACCAATGCAATATAAAGCAATATTTAATATGGCACTTCACGCATTAACACTTCCAATTATACTTAATCTTATTTATATAGTTATTAATTTATTTACTGGTTTTAATATTAAGTATTTTCAAGTTATGTACAGCACAATATCGTATATTTATATAGTAGCAGCAATATTAATGATAAAAACAGATTTTATAAAAAGAGGACAAGAACTTAGCAAAATAATTGAAGAACAACAAAAAATAAGAGAAGAATATAATGAAAATATAGAAAATGATAAAAATGAAGAAGATAGTCTAAATAAAGATAATGTAGATAAAAAAGAAAGTGATGAAATAAATAAAGATATTGATTCTAAAGAAAATAAAGATGGCGGGGAGCCAGAAACCAATGAGGCCTGAGCTATGAAAGGAGAGTACCATATATATGAATTCTAAAAATAAAGATGAGAATAATAAAAAACAAAAGTATTATATAGTTTTAGGAACTGTCATTCTATTAATATTAATAAGTATTTTAGGAATGTTTTTATATAATAATAAAGATAAAAATAAAGAAAAGGAGATTGCTTATACAGAGCTTATTAAAGAAATAAATGATGGAAATATAGAGAAAATAGAAATGACAACAGGAAGCACAACTATAAAGGTTAAATTAAAAGATTTTGAAGAAGAAAAGACAGCTCTTATACCAAGTACTCAGCCTTTTATAGAGCTAATTCAAGAGAAAACAGAAAATGGTAATAATATAGAATTAATTCAGAAAAAAACAAATGCTTTAGTTAGTATTGGCAAAACACTATTTTCATTATTACCAACTATAATGTTAGTAGTTTTGTTTATACTAATATTTAAAATGCAAGGCTTAGGAGAAAAGGGTAAAGTATATGATGCAGATACAAAGAATACTAAAATAAAATTTAAAGATGTAGCAGGGTTAGAAGAAGAAAAACAAGAAATGATAGAAATAGTAGACTTTTTAAAACATCCTAAGAAATTCTATGAAATGGGAGCCAAAATTCCTAGAGGAATCTTATTATATGGAAAACCAGGTACTGGTAAAACTTTAATTGCAAAAGCAATTGCAGGAGAAGCAGGAGTTCCATTTATTTCAATGAGTGGTTCTGAATTTATTGAAATGTTTGCTGGACTTGGTGCATCAAGAGTTAGAAAATTATTTGATAAAGCAAAAAAAATATCACCATGTATAATATTTATAGATGAAATTGATGCAATAGGTTCTAGAAGAACAAGTAATAGTGGTTCAGAAACAGAAAATAATCAAACATTAAATCAATTATTAGTTGAAATGGATGGATTTGAAACAAATGAAACAATTATAGTACTTGCAGCTACAAACAGACCTGAAATGCTTGATAAAGCATTATTAAGACCAGGAAGATTTGATAGACAAATAACAATTCCAGCTCCAGATTTAAATGGTAGAGAAGCAATATTAAAACTTCATGTGAAAGAGAAAAAATTTGCAGATAATGTTGATTTCAAATCAATTGCAGGAGATACAGCTGGATTTACAGGAGCTGAACTTGCAAATGTTTTAAATGAAGCTGCAATAATTGCAACAAGAAATAAACATGATGCAATTACAAATGAAGATATAGAAAATGCTGTTAAGAAAATAACTGTAGGTCTTGAAAAAACAAACTAGAGTAATTTCAGATAAAGATAAAAAACTAACTGCTTATCATGAAGCAGGACATGCTGTTGTAAGTAAATTTTTACCTACACAAACAGATGTAAAAGAAGTATCTATTATTCCAAGAGGATTAGCTGGTGGATACACAATGTATAAAACAAATGAAGATAAATTTTATGTATCTAAAACAGAACTATTAGAAAAAATGGTAGCATTAATGGGCGGTAGAGCTGCAGAAAAATTGCTTTAAATGAAATTTCTACAGGTGCAAGTAATGATATAGAAGTTGCTACTGGAATTGCTAAAGATATGCTTACTGTATATGGTATGAGTGATGTAATAGGACCAATATCTATAAATACAGAGAAAGATCCATATGAGTTACAATTACTTGGAGAAAAGTTTAGTGATAATATAGGTGCAGAAATAAAAATATTAGTTGATAATGCATATGTTCAGGCACAAACTATTTTAGCAAATCATATGGATAAATTAGAATTAGTTGCTAATGAGTTATTAAGAAAAGAAGTAATATCAGCAGAAGAATTCGAAAAATTAATTTCTATGTAGTTATAATTTTTTAGATTTAAATATAATAGTACCACATAACAGTGATTAATATATTTATAAATGGTGAATTGTAAAAGTAAAATCAACTATGTAAAACTAAAATAGAATGTTATATTTATAAATTTAGTTTTATGGTTAAAAAATATTGAAATATTAAAATAAATATGTTAATATATAGCTATTGATTTGATAAATAAATACGATAATAAAGGACAACACAAATAAAGTAAAACTAATAGAGAGCAAGAGACTAGGTGGAATTCTTGTAAGATAATAGCTTATTTGTTATCACCTTTTAGTAATTTAATTGAAACTTATAGTAGATTAAATCGTAATCCTTGCGTTAAAAGGTCTTAAGAGAAAAAATTAAAATTTGTAATTTTTTAATATAGGTGGTACCGCGGAAACATTCGTCCTAAAAGAATAATTAGGACGAATGTTTTTGGTTTAATTAATTATAAAATAAAAAGGAGAGAAAAAATATGTGTGATAATTGCGAAGAAAAAAAAGATTACAGCAAAACATTAAATTTGCCAAAAACAGATTTTCCAATGAGAGGAAATTTACCAGAGAATGAACCAAAAATATAAGAGAAGAGTATTTGATAAAGGTTTATATGAAAAAATGTTAAGAAAGAATGAAGGACATACACCATTTGTATTACATGATGGACCTCCATATGCTAATGGAGAAATTCATTTAGGTCATGCATTAAATAAAATTTTAAAAGATACAATAGTTAGATATAAAAATTTACAAGGATATTATACTCCTTATATTCCAGGATATGATACACATGGTATGCCAACAGAGAAAAAAGCAATCGAAAAATTAGGATTAAATAGAAATGAAATACCAGTAAATACATTTAGAGATACATGTAGACAATTTACAGAGGATTATAAAGATAAACAAACTGAAGGATTTAAAAGATTAGGTGTTTTAGCAGATTGGGAACATCCATATATAACATATCAACCACAAATGGAAGCAAAACAAATTGGTGTTTTTGCTGATATGTATAAAAAAGGATATATCTATAAAGGGCTTAAACCAGTTTATTGGTGTACAGATTGTGAAACAGCTTTAGCTGAAGCTGAAATTGAATATAAAGATATAAATTCAAATACTGCATATGTTAAATTCCCAGTTGTAGATGGAAAAGGTTTAATTCAAAGAGAGATACTTATGTTGTAATTTGGACAACAACACCTTGGACATTACCAGGAAATACAGGAATAACAATAAGCCATGAGTTTAAGTATAGCTTAGTAGATGTGCAAGGAGAAAAATTAATAATTGCATCTGAGCTCGTAGATGAGGTAATGAAAGTTGCAAAAATAGAAGATTATTCTACAATAAAAGAATATGAAGGAAAAGAATTAGAAGGTATAATTTGCAAACACCCATTTATTGAAAGAGAATCTAGAGTAGTTCTTGGTAGCAATGATACTATTTTAGTAGAATTAGATACAGGTACTGGTGCAGTACATACAGCCCCTGGATATGGTAAAGAAGATTATTTATGTGGTTTAAAAAATAAACTAGAAATGGTAGTTACAGTAGATAGTAAAGGTCATCAAACAGAAGAAGCAGGACCTTTTCAAGATATGTATTATGCAAAATCAGATAAAGAAATTATAAAATGGTTAGATGAACATAATTTCTTTTAGCAAGTCAAGTTGTAAATCACTCATATCCACATTGCTGGAGATGTAAAAAACCAGTTATATTTAGAGCTACAAGTCAATGGTTTGCATCTGTTGATGGATTTAGAAAAGAAAGCTTAGAAGCTATAAAAACAGTTAAATGGTATCCTGCATGGGGAGAAGATAGAATTACAAAAATGATAGAAGATAGAAATGATTGGTGTATTTCTCGTCAAAGAACATGGGGAGTTCCAATACCAATTTTCTATTGCAAAGACTGTGAAAAAGAATATGTAACAGAAGAAAGCTTAAAGAAAGTTCAAGAAATAGTAAAAGAAAAAGGTACAAATGCTTGGTTTGAACTTTCAGAAAAAGAATTAATGCCAGAAGGTGCTAAATGTGAATGTGGATGTACAGAATTCAAAAAAGAAACAGATATAATGGATGTTTGGTTTGATTCTGGTTCTACACATGAATCTGTTTTAGCAGAAAGAGGATTACCAGAAGCTAATCTTTATTTAGAAGGAAGCGATCAATATAGAGGATGGTTCCAATCATCACTTTTAACATCTGTTGCAACAAAAGGAAAAGCACCATATAAAGAAGTTATAACACATGGTTATACAGTTGATGAACAAGGTAGAAAAATGTCTAAATCATTAGGAAATGGTATAGCTCCACAAGATGTTATAAAAGATTTAGGTGCAGATATTTTAAGACTTTGGGTATTATCATCAGATTATAAATCAGATATAAGTGGTTCTCAAAAATATTATGAAACAAGTATCTGAAGTTTATAGAAAAATAAGAAATACAGCAAGATATATTCTTGGAAATATTTCAGATTATGATGTAAATTCTCCTGTTGATTATGAAGATTTACAAGAAATAGATAAATGGGCTTTAACAAGATTAAATAAATTAATAAAAGATTGTACAAAAGCTTATGATAATATGATTTCCATGAAGCATATCATGCTATAAATCAATTCTGTGTTACAGATATGAGCCAATTCTATTTAGATATAATAAAAGATAGATTATATACATTAAAACCAGATTCAATAGAAAGAAGAGCTGCTCAAACAACAATGTATGAAATATTATAAGTTCTAGTTAGAATATTAGCTCCAATGGCATGTTATACAGCAGAAGAAATATGGAGTTATATGCCACATAAAGATGGAGAAAATTTAGAAAGTGTAATGCTTGCATATTATCCTAAAGTAAATGAAAAATATGAAGATAAAAAGTTAGAAGAAAAGTGGAATAGAATAATAGACTTAAAAGAATCAGTTTCTAAAAAATTAGAAGAAGCAAGAAGCAAGAAAGTAATAGGTCATTCATTAAATGCAAAAGTAACATTATATGCAGATAATGACGAATATGAATTTTTACTAGAAAACAGAGAATTGTTAATGACAGTATTTATAATTTCAGGACTAGAAATAGAAAAAGATGCAAGAAAAGATGAAGAAAAAATAGGTGTAAAAGTAGAAGTAGCAGATGGAGAAAAATGTGAAAGATGCTGGATGTATAGTACAACAGTAGGTGAAGATAAAGAAAATCCATGTATATGTCATAGATGTAGTGAAGCTTTAAAATAAATTTAGAGTAATAATGAATAAAAGTTTTTAACATTTAAGTAAGAGTTTCTTAAAGGCAATCTGTTTTTGCCTTGATGCATTGCCTTTTTATAGTTCGTATATTAACGTAATTTTAATAAAATTATAAACAGCAAATGAGCTATCTCTATATAATATGAGATAGCTCATTAATTGGTTATAATTTATAAAATCAGAACAAAGACATGAGAATTTTTCACGTCTTTATTTTTGTATATTTTTCATATTATGTTGCCATAATATGAAAAATCTTGTATAATACTAAAGAAATTAATAATAAAATTAGAAAGAGGAAGAAAATGAAGGTTGCAGATTTTAATTATAATTTACCAGAAGAATTAATAGCACAAGTACCAATACAAAAAAGAGACGAATCGAGATTAATGGTTTTAGATAAAGAAAATAAAACAATAGAACATAAAGTTTTTAAAGATATTTTAGATTATCTAAGACCAGGTGATTGTCTAGTAAGAAATAATACAAAAGTTATTCCAGCAAGATTATATGGAACAAAAGAACAAACTGGAGCAAACATCGAGTTTTTGCTTTTAAATAGGATAGAAGGAGATGTTTGGGAAGTTATGGTTAGACCAGGTAAAAAATTAATGCCTGGAGCAAAGGTATCTTTCGGAGATGGAATATTAAAAGCTGAAATTATAGAAAAATTAGATGGAGGAAGCCGAAAAGTTAAATTTGAATATAATGGAATATTTAACGAAATATTAGATGAAATAGGTCTTATGCCATTGCCACCTTACATAAAAGAAAGATTAAAAGAAAAAGATAGATATCAAACAGTATATGCTAAATATGAAGGCTCAGCTGCTGCACCTACAGCAGGATTACATTTTACAGATGAATTATTAGAAACAATAAAAGAAAAAGGTGTAGATATAGCAAATGTAACATTACATGTTGGAATTGGAACTTTTAGACCAGTAAAAGTAGAAAATATAGAAGAACATGATATGCATTCAGAACATTATTATATGAAAGAAGAAGATTGTAAGAAAATAAATAATGCAAGAAAAAATGGTGGAAGAATCATTGCAGTTGGAACAACTTCTTGTAGAGTACTTGAATCTATTTCAGATGAAAATGGAATGGTAAAGGAAACAGAAGGTGATACAAACATATTTATATATCCAGGATATAAATTCAAATGCATAGATGCACTAATTACTAATTTTCATTTACCAGAATCTACATTAATAATGTTGGTATCAGCACTTGCTGGAAAAGATTATATAATGAGTGCATATGAAGAAGCGGTAAAAGAAAAATATAGATTTTTTAGTTTTGGGGATGCTATGTTTATTAAATAAGATATTAAACAATATATCTAATCCTAAAAGAATATATTTAAATGATTTATTAGATTTTGAAGAAGAAAAATAATAATAAAAATGGGGAGGAAAAATGAAACAAGCAGTTACATATGAGTTATTACATGAATGTAAACAAACTGGAGCAAGAAGAGGAGTAATACATACTCCTCATGGAGATATAGATACGCCAACTTTTATGCCTGTTGGAACACAAGCTACAGTAAAATCAATGACACCAGAAGAATTAAAAGAAATTGTAGAAGCACAAATTATATTATCAAATACATATCATTTATATTTAAGACCAGGACATGAACTTATAAAAGAAGCACGGAGGACTTCACGGATTTATGAAGTGGGATAGACCAATATTAACAGATAGTGGAGGGTTTCAGGTTTTTAGTTTAGGAGATTTAAGAACAATTTGTGAAGATGGAGTGGAATTTAAATCTCACTTAGATGGAAGTAAACATTTCTTTTCACCAGAAAAAGTTATGGAAATAGAAGAAGCTTTAGGTGCAGATATTATAATGGCTTTTGACGAATGTGTAGAATATCCTGCAAGTTATGAATATACAAAGCAATCTATGGAAAGAACAACAAGATGGGCAAAAAGATGTAAAGATTCACATAAAACTATAGATAAACAGGCTTTATTTGGAATAATTCAAGGAGGATTTTATAAAGACTTAAGAAAACAATCACTAGAAGATTTAGTAAAATTAGACCTGCCAGGATATGCTATAGGTGGAATTAGTGTAGGAGAACCAAAAGAAGAGTTTTTAGACATTTTAAATTATACTGCTCCTCTTATGCCAAAAGATAAACCAAGATATTTAATGGGAGTAGGCTCGCCAGACTACTTAATAGAAGCGGCAATGGCTGGTATAGATATGTGTGATTGTGTATTACCAACTAGAATTGCAAGAAACGGTACAGCAATGACATGGAATGGAAAAGTAGTAGTAAGAAATGCTACATATGAAAGAGATTTTACTCCACTTGATCCAGAATGTGATTGTTATACATGTAAAAATTATACTAGAGCATATATAAGACATCTAGTAAAAACAAACGAAATATTAGGAGTAAGACTTCTATCTATTCATAATTTAACTTTCTTGACTAATTTAATGAAAAAGGTTAGAATAGAAATAGAGAATGATAATTTATTAAACTTTAAAAATGAGTTTTATAAAAAATATGGATACACAAAAGAATAAGGGGGAAATAAGATGAATCTTATAGATAATGAAGAGAAGAAAAATAAAGAACAAAGTACAAAACTTTTAAAAATAATTATTATTGCAATTGTTGTACTTGTATTAATTTTAGTTGCAGTATTATCATATAGTATGTATCTTCAATCTAAAGAATTTAAATTTTTAATTAATGATAGAAATACAAGTATACCAAGTAATTTATTTATATTTGAAGATGGAGATGTATATGTATCTATTAAAGATATGGCAAATTTATTAGATTATGAATATAACAATGGAGAATACAAAAAATATAATGAAGACACTAATCAGTGCTTTATAAGTGATAAGGTTACTGGGTATGAAGTTGCAGGATTTGAAGCAAATTCAGAAAAAGTATATAAAGTTATAAGTGAATATGATGAATATGAATATTATACATTAAAGACAAAGGTTAAATCTATAAATGGAAAACTTTACACTACTTCAGAAGGAATTGAATTAGGCTTTAATACTAAGTTTATTTATAATCAAGAAAAAAATTATATAGCAGTTTATACTCTTGATAATATTGTTAGTAAATATGCAAGTAGTTTAAATAATACAGTAATTACTTCAGAAACTATGAGCTTTTCAAATAAAAAAGCTTTAAAATATGGTCTAATATTAGTGCAAAATTCGTCAGGTTTATATGGAGTACAAAAAACAGATACAGGTGAAACTATACTTGGAACCAAATTTAAAGAATTAAGATTCATGGAAAGTTCACAAGATTTTATTACTACAACTCCAGAAAATAAACAAGGAATATATTCAACCAAAGGTGGAGTAACTATTGAACCACAATATGATGAAATTAAACAATTAGATATTGATTATAACTTATATATTATAAAAGTAGGAGATAAATATGGAGTTATAAATAGAAGTAAAGGTGCAAGATATGTTATTTATCCACAATATGATGCAATTGGAATAGATTCTAACAATTTTGAAAATAATGATATTTCGAACCCATATATTTTATTTGATAATTGTATACCAGTAAAACAAGTAGGCGAAAATAAAGTGGAAAAATGGACCATTTTTGATAAAGATGGAAAAAATATTACAAATACAACATTTGATGGACTTCGGATATATTGAAGGAACATCTAAGGTAGCAAAAGGAAATAATGTATTAATAATTCCAGAAAGAGAAGGAATTATTGTATACAAAGATGGGTTATATGGTGTTATTAATTCATCAGGAAGAACTTTATTGCCAATACAATTAAAGAAAGTATATGTAGAAACTAATAATGGCAAAAATAATTATTACATGATATATGGTGATGATAATAAGACAGAAAATATTTTAGATTATTTAAATAGAACAATAGGTGGTACAATATCTACAAATAGCAATACAACTGTTGTTAATAACAGTACTACTACAAATACTAATAGTTCAAGTAATAATACAGTAACAGAAAATAATAATGTATTGCAAAGCACAGAAAATAATAATCAGGTAAATTAAATTTTTAAAATCAATAATTAAATTAAGAAACAAGATATACGTTATTATAAATTATATCTTGTTTTTTTGTGTAAACTATATTATTAATTTTCGAATTTTTCGAAGATTGATTGTTACAATAAAAGTCTTATATTAATTTTGTGACAAAAATCCATTTAATAATATATTTATAAATACACTATTAAACGGAAATTCAGTACGAAATTTATATTTAAGTTTGACCAGCTAATTTTTAATAATTTAAATAAGTATGAATGGTAATAATTACTTTATTTTTTATTCAGAGAGTGGGTTCTAAAAATGTTTTATAAGTAATATAGATATATTAATTAAAGGAGGAAAACATATGGATAAAAATGTTAGTATGAATAAAGTGAATTTAAATAATAATATAATAAAGGTTATAAAAGGAAGTATAATATCATTTTTAATTTCTGTGATATTATTATTTATTTTTGCTAGTTTATTAGTTTATACAAGTTTACAAGAAACAACAATAAAACCTGTAGTTATAATAATTAGTATAGTAAGTATATTAATAGGTAGTTCTTTAAGTTCTATAAAAATAAAGAAAAATGGGATTATAAATGGTGCTTTAGTTGGACTTATATATATTCTAACTTTATATATTTTATCAAGTATATCTTTTATAGGTTTTAATTTAAGCGCATATTCAATTATTATGATAATAGGAGCGATTTTAAGCGGAATGATTGGAGGAATAATTGGAGTGAATTTTGGCTAAAAATAAAAAAATAGAAATATATAATAAAGACAGAAAAATATCATACTTTTTTTTATAAAAATAGTTGATATTTTTTTTATTTTAATATAGAATTTAAAAATACGGAGGACAGTAATGATAACACTAGAAGACTTAAAAAATAATTTAGAAGTTCAAGAACTAATAAAAAGTTCACAAAGACAACTTAATGTATTAGGGTATACAGAACATTCTACAAGGCATATATCAATTGTTTCAAGTCGAGCAGGAAAGGTTTTAGAAACATTAGGATATGATAAAGAAAGAATAGAACTTGCTAAAATTGCAGGATATATGCATGATATTGGAAATTGTGTAAACCGTACAGATCATGCACATTCAGGTGCAATACTTGCCTATGAGATACTAAAAGGCATGGGAATGGATGTTGAAAAAAGAACAGAAATCATGATGGCAATTCGGAAACCATGATGAGCAAACAGGAACAGCAGTAAGTGATATATCAGCAGCATTAATTTTAGCAGATAAATCAGATGTTCATAGAGATAGAGTAGTAAATACAAATATTTCTACATTTGATAAACATGATAAAGTAAATTATGCAGTTACAGATTCAGAATTTATTATAAAAAAAGATGAGAAAAAAGTAATTTTAAATTTAACTATTGATACAGAAATCTCACCAGTGTTAGATTATTTCGAGATTTTTATGGATAGAACAATGATGAGTAAATATGCTGCTAAATATTTGGGAATATGGTTTGAATTGGTAATTAATGATACAAAATTATTATAGTTTAGGAGGAAGTAAAGTGAAAGCAAAAAATAATACTTTAAAAATAATATTAGCAATACTAGTTATTATACTAATTTCATTAATATCTTTTATGGGAATATTTGTAAAAGATAAGAATAGAATGAAAAATATTTTGCCAGATTATGAATTAGGAATGGATCTTGCAGGAGGAAGAGTTTTTAATATAAAAATAGATGATACTGTTAATACAGAATACTATGATAAAGATGGTAATAAAGTAGATTCTTCAAGTATAGAAGAAGGTAAAGAAGATGAATATACTAAAAAAGAAGTACCAGTAAATGCTAAGGAGTTATTAAATGATGACAACTTTGAGAAAGCAAAAAAGATAGTAGAAGATAGATTAATTATGTTAGGAGTAACAGAATATGAGATAAGAAAAGATTCTGTTGCAGGAGAAATATATGTAACTATACCAGAGAATAAATATACAGATACAATTATATCACAAATGACAACACGTGCAGATTTTAAAATTATCGATACAGACGATAAACAAGAATTATTAACTAAAGATAGAATAAAAGATGTAAAAGTAGGATATGGTAGTACTAGCACTGGAACAGCAATATTTTTAAATATACAATTTGATAAAGAAGGAACAGATAAATTAAGAGAGATAAGTCAAAATTATATATCTACAACAGATGAAGAAGGTAATGAAACTAAAAAACAAGTTGATTTAGTATTAGATGAAGAAACACTATTATCAACATATTTTGATGAAGAAATAAAAGATGGATTATTACAATTATCTATGGGAAGTACAAGTAATGCACAAACAAGTGAGCAATTACAAGAGTATTTAAATCAAGCTTCTAATTTAGCTGTATTATTAAAAACAGATACATTACCTTTAACATATAAATTAGATACAAACTTATATGTTCAGTCAGAACTTACAAACGATGTATTACAGATGTTATTAATAATAATATTAATAGTTTCTGCAGCTGTTGCAATATTAACAATTATTAAATATAAAAAATTAGGATTATTTAGTATTATTAGTTTAATCGGTTATATAGCTATACTATTAATAGCTTTGAGATATACAAATGTTGTAATAACTATAGCAGGAATACTTGGGGTTATATTAAGTGCTATAATGAATTATATATACATGATAGATATTATTAAAAACAAGAAAAAAGCTGCTAAATCATTAAAAAATGTATCAATTAAATTTTTAGGAATTTATGTACCATGTCTAATTATTTCAATTGTATTTTCTTTTATGAAATATTTACAGATAGCAAGTTTTGGTATGGTAATGTTTTGGGCATTGGTAATAATGATAGTATATAATTTAGTTATAACAAGAGTATTAATATCAAATTCAGAAAATTAATAATTAAAGAGAGGGTTTAATATATGAAAAAAATAGTATATGCAGTATTAGCAGTTATTATCGTAATTGGAATAATTGTAATTGCTACTGTAGGATTTAATGTGGATGTAATATATTCTAATCATCGTGAAATAAAAGTATATGTTGGAAAGGATTATAATATAGATGAAGTTAAACAAATTGTAAATGAAGTAATACCAGAAGAAAAAGTAGTAATAAATAAAGTAGAAAAATTTAATGATAGTTTCATTGTAAAAGTAAATAAAATTTCTGATGAACAATTAGAAAGTTTAAAACAAAAGATAAGTGAAAAATATGAAATCTCAGAAGAAAATAGAGACAACATGATTACTGATTCTTATATTGGAAGTTTTAGAATAAGAGATTTAATAAGACCATATGTCCAACCAATTATAATATCAACAGTTGTAATTTTGGTATATATGGGAGTAAGATACAAAAAAATAGGAATAGCAAAGGTTATTATGCAAGAAATAATTGTTTTAGTTATGGCAATAGCTTTGTTATTAAGTGTTATAGCTATTACAAGATGTCCCGTTAATAGAGCATTTATACCAGCTGGACTTACTGTATATGTATTAAGCTTAATAACAACTAATTTACAATTTACAAAACAATTAGAAAATTTAAAAAGTAAAGAAGAGAAAAAAGCATAACTTAAAAAAGATATCTAGAATATTATATACTAGATATCTTTTTTTATGGATAAGGAGGATAATATGAAACAGCTTTTTAGAAAAATAAGTAGAATATTTACAAGAAGTATAGATAACCAGTTAAATTATAAAGAGGTATTGGATATGATTAGAAAATGGCAAAATGTACAACTTATAGATGTAAGAAGTATTCAGGAATATGAAGAGGGGCATTTAGATGGTGCTATTTGTATTCCTTTATATGAATTACAAGGTGATATTATAAACAAAATAAAAGATAAAGATACAGTAATTATATTGTATTGTGCTTCTGGTGTTAGAAGTCTAAAGGGCAAGAGGATTCTGGAAAATTTAGGATATAGAAATGTGTATAATTTAAAAGGTGGAATAGAAGAAATTGGTTAGATGTGAACTTTAAATATGTTGCCATATAATTAAGATCGTAGAGTAGTTCATGTGTATATATATAAATGCATTGAGGCCTAAAGTTTGGGAGGCTAATAAGTTGTATAGATTAGCTAAGATTAACTGTTCAAAAAAGTATGAAAGCTCAATAAAATTGTTCATATGATTAGTAAGACTAGTAGAAAATGTATGCTTTATATATAAATACACATGGATGAATTAAATCTATCTATAATTTAAAACTTTAGTTTAAATTGTAACCTAAATATAACAGAATATGACAATTTTTATGTAAAACACTTGACATTTACATAAAAACACAATATTATATAGTAAGAAAAAATATATTAAGGAGAATGAATATATGCATACTCAAATGTTGACTTCAAAATTTGGTGGGGAATTAATAAGCTTCAAATTAAATGGAGTAGAAAGAATACATCAAGGTGAAGCATGCGTAGACGAAAATGGAAGAGTTTTTTGGAAAAGACATTCACCAGTATTATTCCCAACAGTAGGAAAACTAAAGAAAAATCAAACCATTATTAATGGCAAAACATATGAGATGCCACAACATGGATTTGCAAGAGATTTAGAATTTGAGCCAGTTACTAAATTAGACAATTTTCATTCTTATGTATTAAAAAGTAATAAAAACACTATTTCAAAATTTCCTTTTGATTTTGAATTATATACGACATATAGGTTAGACGACAATAAATTAACAACTATATATAAAGTTATTAATGTAGGTACTACTAGTATGCCATTTGGTATAGGTGGACATCCAGCATTTAAAATAAATTTAGAGGATTTAAAAAATGAAAATTATTATTTAGAATTTGAAGAAGATGAAGAAAAAATTCATTTTCTATATTTGGTTGATGGTTTAATTGGAACCGAATATGCAAAAAATAGAATGACTGATAAAAGAAGAATTTATATAAATAAAGATACATTTAATAATGATGCGCTAATAATGAAAGGAATAAAATCTTCTAAAATAAGTCTAAAAAAATGCGATACTGGGAAAACTGTGTTAACAATGGATTTTTCAGGATTTCCATATTTAGCAATATGGTCAAAACCAAATGCTCCATTTTTATGTATAGAACCTTGGAAAACTACAGCAGACACAGTAAAATCAACTGGAGTATTTACACAAAAGACAGATATTTTGGTATTAAAGCCAAAAGAAGAGTTTGAATGTAAATATACAGTAGAATTTTTTGAAGAATAGAAGGAATTTTTATGGGAAAATTAATATTAATAATTATAGGCTTAATACTTTCATTAATAGGTGTAATTATGATATATGATTCTAGAATATTAACTAAAAGATTCTTTAGTTTTGGAGATCAAAATGAAGGAGCTTTTGGACTAAAAATAGTAGGTTTTATTATTGCGATTATTGGGGCTTGTATAATATTTTTCTTATAAATAATAAAAAATAGTTGTAATTTAACAAAAATGATGATAATATAAAAAACAATAATAAATAAAAACTAAAAAAAAGAGGAGTAAATTTAAACTGTCTAGATAAGAGAAAAGAAGTTGTTATAGCTGAGAGCTTCTTATAGAAAAGAAAATTGAAGGTAGCTTTTTTGTTGATATATTGAAAAGTTAGTAGGTATATCCGTTTGGCATACGTTATATGCTTTAGAGATACTAAATTTTAATTAGTAATTAAGGTGGTACCGCGAAGCTTGAATCCTCGCCCTTTTATATATAGGGTAAGAGGATTCTTTTTTATTTAAATATTGTATAGTATTAACATTTGTTACTACTTACAACTTACTTAAAAGCACATACTAGAATAGAAATGGTTTGATATGTATTTTTTAAAATCAATCGCCGATGGTACTAAAGTATAACCTTTCTCTACAAAAACTGCGTGGTATAAAACTAATTCCTACTACTCGCCCGCCACGCTTCAAGATTGGTTTTAAAAAATATATATCAAACCATTTCTATGCGGTAACATTATCTATTAATAAAAATCCATAAAAAAATAATTATAAATTTATTAAAGGAGGAATATAAATGAAAAATCACGAATTAAATGAAAAGTATAATCCAAAAGAATTTGAAGAGAAATTGTACAAAACATGGGAGAAAAAAGGTTATTTTAAACCATCAGTATGGATAAAACAAAAGAAACTTATTGTATAATGATGCCACCACCAAATGTAACTGGTAAATTGCATATGGGACATGCATTAGATGATACAATACAAGATGTTTTAATAAGATATAAAAGAATGAGAGGATATAGAACATTATGGCTTCCAGGTTCAGACCATGCATCTATTTCAACAGAAATGAAAGTTGTTCAAAAACTTGCAAAAGAAGGAAAATCAAAAGCAGATTTAGACAGAGAAAAATTCTTAGATGAAGCGTGGGCTTGGACAAAAGAATATGGTGGAATTATTCAAAAGCAACAAAGAAAACTAGGATGTTCTTGCGATTGGGATAGAAATAGATTTACATTAGATGAAGGTATGTCTGACGCAGTTCTAGAACAATTTGTAAAGCTTTATGAAAAAGGATTAATTTATAAAGGTAAAAGAATGGTTAACTGGTGCACAAGTTGTAATACTTCAATTTCAGATGCAGAAGTTGAATATAAAGAAGAGCCATCTCATTTATGGCATATTAGATATCCTATTAAAGATTCGAGTGAATATTTAGTAGTTGCCACAACAAGACCAGAAACAATGCTTGGTGATACAGGAGTTGCCGTTCATCCGAGATGATGATAGATATAAACATTTAGTTGGAAAAACATGTATACTTCCTATAATGAATAAAGAAATTCCAATTATAGCAGATGAATTTGTTGAAATGGAATTTGGAACAGGTTGTGTTAAAATTAACACCTGCACATGATATGAATGATTATCAAGCAGGTTTACGTCATAATTTAGAATTTATAGAAGTATTTGATAGTAATTTAATAATGAATGATTTGATTCCTGAAGTAAAAGGAATGAATGCATATGAAGCAAGAAATGTAATAGTAGATATGCTAAAAGGTTTAGGGCTTTTAATTAAAATAGAAGATTATACACATAATGTTGCTAAATGTGAAAGATGTAAAAATACAATAGAACCAAAAGTATCTGAGCAATGGTTTGTAAGTATGAAAGACTTAGCAAAACGTGCAGCAGAAGCAGTAAGAAATGGTGAAACAAAATTTGTTCCATCAAAGATATGAAAAACAATATTTCCATTGGTTAGATAATATACAAGATTGGTGTATTTCTCGTCAATTATGGTGGGGACATAGAATTCCTGCATATTATTGTGAAGAATGTGGACATATACATGTTGCAAGAAAATGCCAGAAAAATGTAAAAATGTGGATGTAATAAATTAGTGCAAGATCCAGATACATTAGATACATGGTTTAGTTCTGCATTGTGGCCATTTTCAACTTTGGGTTGGCCAGAAGAAACAGAAGATTTAAAAACTTTTTATCCAACTAATACATTAGTAACAGGTTATGACATAATATCTTTATGGGTATCAAGAATGATTTTTTCAGGACTTGAATATTTAGGTAAAAAACCATTTTCAGATGTTATAATACATGGAATGGTAAGAGATGAGCTAGGAAGAAAAATGAGTAAGACTCTTGGAAATGGTGTAGATCCATTGCAAGTTGTAGAAGAATTTGGAGCAGATGCATTAAGATTTTCACTTGTTTTAGGAATATCATTTGGAAATGATATAAGATATATACCAGCAAAAGTAGAACAAGGCGCTAATTTTGCAAACAAATTATGGAATGCTTCAAAATTTGTTTTAATGAATTTAAACGATTACGATGGAAAATTTGATTTGTCAAATTTGCAGGTAGAAGATAAATGGATTTTATCAAAAGCAAATAAATTAGCAGAAGAACTGGCAAACAATATTGATAATTATGATTTAGGTGTTGCAACACAAAAAATATATGATTTTATTTGGAATGAATTTTGTGATTGGTATATTGAGATTGTTAAAACTCGTTTATATGATGAAAATTGTAATACGAGAAAAGAAGCGAAAGCGACATTAAATACAGTTTTAGAATACAGTTTGAAAATGTTACATCCAATAATGCCTTTTGTTACTGAAGAGATTTATACTAAGTTATATAATAATGATGAGAGTATAATGATTTCAAAATGGCCTGAATATAAAGAAGAATTTGATTTTGAATTAGAGGAACAAGAAATAGAAAATTTAAAATCTATTATTGGAGAAATAAGAAATATACGAAATAACATGAATGTTCATCCTTCAAAAAAATCAAAATTAATTTTTGTAACAGAAAAATATAATGATTTAATTGAGCAAAGTGAAGGCTTTATTAAAAGATTAGGTTTTGGAAGTGAAATTGTTATACAATCAAACAGAGAAAATATTCCAGAAAATAGTTTTTCAATTATACAAAAAGATTTAGAATTATATATACCATTTGAAGATTTAGTTGATATAGAAGCAGAAAGAGAAAGATTATCAAAAGAAAAAGAAAAGCTAGAAGCTGAAGTATTAAGAGCTGAGAAGATTATTTCAAATCCAGGTTTTATAAATAAAGCACCAGAAAGTAAAATACAAGAGGAAAAGGATAAATTAGAGAAATATAAAGAAATGCTTAAAAATACTGTAGAGAGATTAGAAGGAATGAATTAATTTAACTAAATGCTCAATAAGGGATGGAGAATTTTGGGCTTATCAAAATTGTAGATATTTAACTTGTAAATATCAATATAGAAGAACTAATTTATAATAGATTCAGTATGAAAATAAGAATTTAAATAAAATAAAAGAGGTAGTAACTTGAAAAAAGAGTTTCTATCTCTTTTATTTAGGTAATAATTGACTATCTTAATTATATATGTCACAATAAATGTGATGGAGATACATAAAATGGAACGAAAAATGTCAAATAAGTTATTAGAATGGAAGAATGAAAAAGAGAAAAGTATACTAATCATTTATGGAGCAAGACAAGTTAGTAAGACTTATACAATTTTATCATTCGGAAAAAAGAATTATAAAAACGTGGTTTATATTAATTTTGAAGATAATAGTGAGATAGCAAAAGTTTTTGAGAGATATTTAGAAGTAGAAAGAATTTTTTTTACAAGACAAAGAATTTTCATTACATAGTTTGGCAAATGAATATTATAGATTATATTTAGCAATTGGAGGAATGCCAAGAGCTATATTAGAATATAAAGAAAAACAAGATATGGACTTTGTAACAGCTATTCTAAAAGATATTAATAATTTATATTGAAGTAAAATCAAGTACACATACAAGGTCAAAGAGCTTAAATGTTTTTAAGAGTTTATATAAGATTCCATATTCGATTAGAGTGTCCACTAAAAATTTTGGTTTTGAAAATGATATAAAATGTATACCTTTATATAGCGTATTTTGTTTGGTGGCATTAATATAAAATGATAAAAAAGTTATAACAGGTGTTGGTTTATAGTACAATTGGCATGTCAATCAGTTAATGGATTAAAGTCAAAAACATATATATATAATTTTTTCCGCAAGTTGATAAAAGTAATAAGTAAAAAAGGGTGCAGAGCACCCTTCTTTGAATAGAAGTGAGTGATAGGTTAATTACATACTTTCTAATACAGTATTAAATATTAACCGTAAATCCAAATTTTAACGAACACACTCTGTCCAGAAGGAATTCCTCTAAAAGAGAAAAGGAAATAGGAAGGACTGTAATGAAGCACATTGCTCACATGGTCATCTAAGTACCATGTACCTTTTGAAGGTACAGACAATCCAGTAACCTGTGTCTTTCCATCAGAGCTTAAAATGTCAAGAGTCATAGTACCATTCCAACTGGATGAACATTCAACGGTTGCTCCCATACCTCCAATACCAGAGGCAGTAGCATAAATAGTGATGCCAGCAGGGTTACTATTTAGTGTTGCTTGTCCATATCCAGATATACTACTATATACACTAGCAGGAGCAACATTACCATTTTCATCAGTTATTGAAGTAATTCCATCGGAAGTAACTTCAACATTATAAGCTGTTGCAGTAGGAGTTGTATTGTTTTCAGTTGCAGAAACTGTTGTTACCCCCATAGTGAACAACAAGATTGTTGCCATAAAAATGCCTGTGATATGTTTTAAAATCATAATATCCTCGCTTTCTTATTAGCTCACTCACAAATATTCTATATTAAAAAGAAAGCAATAACTTTCTTCTTAATCAAGTAATTTATATACCAAAATTACATTACTATTTTTATAACATAAATATTAGAAAAATAGTAAAAAAGATAACGAAAGAGTAAAAAAATGTCAATAATATTATTTATTTAGAAAAAAGTAAAAAAATATATAATATTTTGTAACAAATTGATACTCTTTCAAGTCTATATGTATAGAAAGGAGATAAAATGGAAGAAATTTATAATGAGTATTCTAAAATTGTATATAATTATTTAATATCTCTAACTAGTAATATAGATATAGCAAATGAATTAACACAAGAAACTTTTTATAAAGCAATAAAAAATATAAATCAATTTAGGAATGAATGTAGTGTTAAGACATGGCTTTGCAAAATTGCTAAAAATGAATGGATAGATTATTATAAGAAAACAAAGAAAGTGAAAGAAATAAACATAGATGAAATTAATGAAGGTTTATTGATAGAAAATTCATTAGAAGAAACTTATGAAACTAGAGAGCAAATGATAAGTATGTATAAAAAAATAAATAAATTAGATGAACAATCTAAAGAAGTTATTTATTTAAGAATACGAGCTGAGTTAAGTTTTAAAGAAATAGGACACATAATGGGAAGAACAGAGCAATGGGCAAGAATCATTTTTTATCGAGCAAAAGTTAAGTTAAAGGAGGAACTTGAAAATGAATAAACAAGATTGTGATATAGTAAAAGACTTATCTGTAGGTTATATAGAAGGTTTATTAAATCCAAATAGTAAAATATTTGTAGAAAAACATTTATCAAATTGTGACGAATGTAAAAAATATTATAATGCTATCAATTCAAATATATTAGATACTAATAAAATAGTAGAAGAAAGAAAAGATAAAATTGAAATTAATTATTTCAAAAAAGTAAAAAATCATATAAATATTTTAAAAATTTCTTTAATTGTTATTATAATATGTATTCTTACTATTATAAGCAGTTTATTTATAAAATATTATACTATAAGTAATATTATTGAGAAAGCATATATTAAGACTGAATATATGAGAAAATTAGATAATTATAAGTTGACTAAGAGAATGATACATAAAATGGCAGAAGAAGATACGGATATTATGTTACAATATTATTATAAAGATGGAAAATATAAAATTAAATTTGGAAATAATAGCACAACCTACATTGAAGATAATGGTTACAATAAAATTTGTGTTTATGATGATTTGAAACAAATTGAATATTATAAACAAGATTTTATTGAAGCAAGGAAAGGTAATCCTATAAACATATTTTTTGAGATTACGAATTATAAAAATATATATACAAAAATGAATATATTAGGTTTATCTTTGAGGAAAGATGAATTTGAAGGAATAGATTGTTATGTGATAAGAAAGGGAAACAAAGATAATTATAGAGATATTTGGATTGACAAGAATACATCAATTATTATAAGAGTAGTACAAGAAGAAAAATTAAAAAATTATTATGAAGAGGTATATACATTTTCAGAAGATGCAACTTTGAGTGAAGATGTAGATAGTTCAGTTTTAAACACACAAGAGTATCAAGAATATACTAAATTAGAAATTACAAACAATGCAACAGAAGAAGTTAAATTATATTATGAGTTATTAAATAAAAATGGAAAGTATTAATATTATAATTGCAGATAAAAATATACAAAATATGGTATATCTTATAAATAAAATTAATTTTAAGGAAAACTTCAAATCTTATGTTGCTACAACTAATGAAGAAATATTAGAAATAATATCATATACGAAAATAGATGGAATCTTTTGTAATAAGAATTTTACAATAATATCAAATATAATAGATATTCCGATTTTTTATATTATAGAAGATAATAAAAATAATAATAAAATAGAAATATGTTTATCTGAAATTAATAAAAATGTGCTAGTAAAAAAAGACATAAGGAGAGAGATAACAAATCAATTATTACTATTGGGATATAATTTTAAGTTAAAAGGAACACAATTTTTATTTGAAGCAATTCTATATATTTACCAAAAGAAAGAAATATCATTGGTAGAAAACTTGGAAAGAAATGTGTACAGGTATATTGCAATGCGAAATAATAAAACAGTTACAAATATAAAGACGAATATTATAAAATCTACAAATTATGTATATACATATCAAGATAAAAAAGTATTATATGAATATTTCTCTTTAGATATTAAAATAACTCCCAAATTAGTAATATCAACTATATTGAATAAGTTAAGTCTGTAATTTAAATAATTATATAATAAAGCAAGAACAAGAAATAGAAAATTTAAAATCTATTATTGGAGAAATAAGAAATATACGAAACAACATGAATGTTCATCCTTCAAAAAAATCAAAATTAATTTTTGTAACAGAAAAATATAATGATTTAATTGAGCAAAGTGAAGGATTTATTAAAAGATTAGGTTTTGGAAGTGAAATTATTGTACAATCAGATAGAAGTAATATTCCAGAAAATAGTTTTTCAATTATACAAAAAGATTTAGAATTATATATACCATTTGAAGATTTAGTTGATATAGAAGCAGAAAGAGAAAAATTATAAAAAGAAAAGCTAGAAGCTGAAGTATTAAGAGCTGAGAAGATTATTTCAAATCCAGGTTTTATAAATAAAGCACCAGAAAGTAAAATACAAGAGGAAAATGATAAATTAGCAAAGTATAAGGAAATGCCTAAAAATACTGTAGAGAGATTAGAAGGAATGAATTAAAAATTTGAATGTATAAAAAATAGTTATTTTATAGTTTGCGTATCTTGAAATTTTGTTCAGCTTAAATTTATAATTATAAAAATTATTTATATAATATATTTATTAAATGATATTGAAAAGGATTTGAATTATAAATACTGAGATGTAAAAAACAACTAGAAATTAGTAAAAACTAATTTCTAGTTGTTTTATTTTTGTTTGAGTAAGAATAGAATGTTACATTTTTATTGAATAAATACAACATAAATATGTTATTAATAACAAGATTCATATAATAACAATATGAGGAAAGTACTATTTTAAGTGCTAAGATACAATCTTCTAATAAGTCAAAAAATGTCGAAAACTTCCCATAAATCGATAAAACTTCCTATGTTTTGCTATAGGAAAAAAATGGAAATAGGATTATAATAATAAAAAACAAAAGAAGGAGGAGTGTGAATTTGAATAGTAAATACATTCAAGAGGACAAGCTTTTGCTATTACAATTAACAGAAGAAATTGATCATCATACTACAGAAGATATAAGGAGGAAAGCTGATAATGAAATTACGAGATATATGCCTAGAAAAGTTATATTTGATTTTGGCATGGTTACTTTTATGGATAGTGCAGGAATAGGAATGTTAATAGGAAGATATAAAATGGTAACGATGTTTGGTGGAAGTATAGAAATGATAAATGTAAAGCCAAATATAAGAAAAATATTTGAAATGAGTGGTGTTTTGAAAATAGTACCTATTAGAAAAGACATAGAATTTAAAGTATCATAGATTAAGAAAGAATATTAAATTTGAAATATTATAGATTTAATAAAATATCAAATTTAAAGTAACCTAAATTCTTTGCTCTAAAATTTGAATCTTAGTTTACCTATACAGGTTATTTTAAATAGATAAAAAGAGGAGAAAACTATGAAGAGTTTATATGAAAATGAAATGAAAATAGAATTTGCAAGTAAGTCTGCAAATGAAGCCTTTGCAAGAATTGCAGTAGCAGCATTTGTATCACAATTAGATCCTACTATAGAAGAAATTGCAGATATAAAAACTTCAGTATCTGAAGCTGTTACAAATTCAATAATTCATGCATATCCAAATAAAGATGGAATCGTAAAAATAAAAGCAATTTTATATGATGATGAATAGAAATAGAAATTTCCGATACAGGAAATGGAATTGAAAATGTTGAAGAGGCGAGAGAGCCACTATTTACAACAAAAGGAAATTTAGAAAGATCTGGAATGGGCTTTACAATTATGGAAAACTTTATGGATGAAGTTTCAGTTGAATCTGTTTTTGGACTTGGAACAAAAGTTACTATGAAAAAGTTCATAAAAAAGGAGGATGTAGAAGAAGATATAGAAAATATGGAATTTGCTAATTTAGGAGGAAGATAGAAAGGCAGGAGAAAATATGTACGATAATAGTATGGAAAACATATTTAAAGCTCAAAATGGAAATCAAGATGCTATGTCTAAATTAGTAGAAGAAAATAAAGGATTGGTATGGAGTATAGTAAAAAGATTTAATGGAAGGGGTTATGAATTAGAAGATTTATATCAAATTCGGGTCACTTCGGATTAATAAAAGCAATAAAAAGATTTGATACAAATTTAGATGTTAAGCTTTCTACATATGCTGTACCTTATATCTTAGGAGAGATAAAAAGATTTATTAGAGATGATGGACCAATAAAAGTAAGTAGAAGTATGAAAGAATTAGGAATAAAAATTAAAGAATTGCAAAAGGAATATATGAGAAAAAATGGAAAAGAAATAAAAGTAGAAGAAATTTCTAAAATATTAAAAATACCTAAAGAAGAGATAGCATCAGCATTAGATGCATTTAATCCAATAGATTCAATTTATGATAAAACCTATTCTGGTGATGATGAAGGAATTAGTATAATAGATAAAATAAGTAGTAATACAAATGAGGTAAATAGTATAGTAGATAAAATTTGTATAAAACAATTAATTGATAATTTAGAAGAAAGAGAGAAAGAATTAATTTTATTAAGGTATTATAAAGGACAAACTCAAAGCGAAGTTGCTAAAGTACTAGGAATTACACAAGTACAAGTATCTAGAATAGAAAAAAAGGTATTAAATTCAATGAAACTTAAACTTGCAATATAGAGGGAGGAATTATGCGAAAGTTAACCATCTATATTTTGCTATTAATATTAATTTCGTTTTTAATTCCAATAATATTTACAAAAAAATTTGGAGAGGATAAACAAACATCAAGTGTTATAGAACATATAGATAACAAAGAAGAAAATAAACAAAAAGTAGAAGAACCTTCATATGATTATAAAAAATATAACACTGTAAAAGTTCTACATACAAAAACAAATAATATAGAAGAAATAAATTTAGATGAATATTTGTATGGGGTAGTATCAGCTGAAATGCCAGCAAGCTTTGAAAAAGAAGCATTAAAAGCTCAAAGTATTGTAGCAAGAACCTATACAATCTATAAAATAATACATAATGGTGGAAAACATGAGGGAGCAGATATATGTGATAACTCAAATTGTTGTCAAGCTTGGATTTCAAAAGAAGATAGATTAAGCAAATGGGATGAAAATGAAAGAGAAAGTAATTGGAATAAAATAGTGCAAGCTGTAAATGAAACTAAAGGTAAAATTATAACTTATAATGGAGAACCAATTAATGCCTTTTTTCATTCTAATAGTGGAGGAAGTACAGAAGTTCCAATTAATGTATGGGGAGGATCAGGATATCCATATCTTCAAACTGTTGAAACATCAGGAGAAGATTCGTATACACAATATAAATCAGAAGTTAGTATTTCTAAACAAGAGTTAGTAAATAAAATGAAAGAAAAATATGAAGACTTTTCTATTAACTTTGAAGAAGAAAATGCAATACAAATTTTGGAATATACAGAAGGAAAAAGAGTAAAAACTATAAAAATAGGAAATAAAAATTTGTCAGGTGTAGAAGTAAGGACAATATTTACTTTAAAATCTGCAAATTTTGAAGTGAATATGGAAGATAATAATATTAAATTTTCTGTAATTGGATATGGTCATGGTGTAGGAATGAGTCAAACAGGTGCTGATAGTTTAGCAAAACAGGGAAAAACTTGTGAAGAGATTATTATACATTTTTATACAGGTGTTGCTGTAGTAGACTTATAATAATATTAATTTTGGTTATTTGGCTTTGCACTAGTTCTGAAATTTAAAATTTGTACTAAAATAGTGAAATTTAAGTAAGAAAGTTGTCCTATTATATAAAATTACTGCACACAATTTTTTCGAAAATTAGCATAAGAACAATTAAAACCTGAGCTGTAAGAGTAATAATTAAATATAAAATATAATTAGTTCATATTGTTCTAATTTTATATATTTACAATTAGCAATAACTTTTTTTATAGTATTTGTATAAATTTCTCTTATAAGGAAATAATTATACTAAAGAAAAATTAAGGAGGAATTTATTTTATGAGAAAAGATATACAGAGAAAGAGAAATATACAAAAAGCAAGCATGAGTAAGACTTTATATACATCTGCAGGAATTATTTCATTAATAGTAATTATATTTGCAATTGGAATTTTTGTTTATGGAAATAAAAATGCAGAAAGCTCTAAAATTGCAGATTTAAGTTCTAGTGATATAACAAGTCTTGTAGAAGGAGGAGGAAGAACTTCTGAACAAGCAAGTAGTCAAATTGGAAAATCTGTTAATGAAATAAAAGAAGAATCAAATACATTAGTAGTAGATACAGAAAAAGAAAATAATAGCAAAAAAAATGAAGTACAACAAATAAAAGAACAAACTACTACTAAAACAACAAATTCTAACGATTTAGCTTCTAAAACTGAAAAACAAACAAATGATACAGAAAAGTCTAAGCAAGAAACAAAAAAAGCAGACCCAGTTTTTGGGGTGCCTGTAGAAGGTGAAGTTATAAAAGAATATGCAAAAGATAAACTTGTATATTCAGATACATTAAAAGAATGGGTAACACATGCTGGAATTGATATAAAAGCTGATAAAATGTCAGTAGTTGTTGCTTCAGAAGCAGGAACTGTAGAATCTATAAAAAATGATCCAAGATATGGATTAACAGTAATAATAGAACATGAAAATGGATTTAAAACAATATATTCTAATCTGTTGACAACTGAATTTGTAACAGAAAATGAAGTTGTTGAAAAAGGACAAACTATAGGAACAGTAGGAAATACTGCAACATTTGAAATTTCAGATGAATCACATTTGCATTTTGAGATTTTAAAAGATAATGTTCAAATTGATCCTAATATGTATATAAAATAAAGAAAAATTGCCAAAATTTCCAAAAGAGATGGATATTTTGGCAATTTTAGTTTTATTATTAAAATAGTAAAATATAATAGCTGTTAGTCAATGATTTTATGAATATAGTCTACTCTGAAAGTTCTGATGTATATGATAAAAAATAGTTACAAAAGGATATTGTACTAAAACTCATAATTTGATATAATATTGATAAATGAGGAGATAGAGGTGATAAGTATAGGAAAAAAGAAAGGAGAGATTTATAATATGTCAAAAATACCAAAAAAAATCAATAATATAATAGATGAATTCGTAAATGGTGTAAATGAAATATTAGAAAATAGAGTAAAGAAAATAATTCTTTATGGTTCTTATGCACGTGGAGATTATAACAAAAGTTCAGATATTGACATTATGATTTTAACAGATTTAACTGATAACGAAATTATAGAATATAGAGATAAAATTTGGGATTATGCTTATGATATAGAATGTGATAATAATTTTGATATTGAAATATCTCCATTAGTAAAGAATATAGATAAATTTAATTATTGGTTAGAAGCTTTACCATTTTATATGAATGTTCAAAAAGAAGGGGTGATTTTAAGTGAGTCCTAAAATATCAAAAGAGCTATCTAATCATAGATTAGAGCAAGCAAAAGGTGATCTAGATGATGCAAAATTATTATATGAACATGATAGACTTTTATCCGCTAATAATAGAGCTTATTATGCAATTTTTCATGCAATTAAAAGCGTATTAGCATTAGAACCAATTGATTTTAAGAATCATAAAGATGTAATTGCATATTTCAATAAAAATTACATAAATACAGAGATATTTCCGAAAACACTTGGAAGGAAAATTGTGAAATCAAGTAAAGTAAGAGAAGATAGTGATTATGTTGATGAATTTGTGGTAGATTCAGAAACAACAAAAACTCAAATTCAAACAGCTGAAGAATTAATTATACTAGTTGAGAAATATGTATTAAGATAAAATAAGTATCATATAAATAGATATTTTTTATTTTTAGAATATAAAGAAAATAGTAATATTATAAAGTACAATTAGAATAATATAATAATAAAAGTCATTAGACAATCTAATAAATGCTGTAGAAAAAGAAATCACAACTAAAATCAAAAAGATATATTGCTAAGAGAAAAGCTAGAGAAGATAAACTAAAAGTATATAGAGATGCACTAATTCAAAAAGGAAAAGATGCTATTGCTAGAAATGGAAAGAATGGTCAAGAAGTAGATGACGACCGTGATAAAAGATAACAAATACAGAGCCTTAACCGGCTCTGTATTTGTGCTTTGAAGATTGTGCCTTAGATTACTTGTTGTAGATGATTTTCGAAACTTCCGGACTGCATGCCTTAATTTTTTTCTTGGTGATTTTTTCGTAAGTCTTATCACCGAAAGAATCAGGCAGGCTGTGTTCTTCTGTGTAGTTCAAGAACCAAAGGAACGGAACTTGTGTCCAGTTCTGAACGAACTCAAATGCCTCTGATATTGCATTGATATGATGGCGAAAGCCTTCTCTTACATCAACATTAAACTCCATAGTCCCATGTCCTGTACCACCATGAGAGCAGCCATGAAGGGCATTCCATTGATTATCAGACAGATTTTCGCCAATCTTGATTTCTCCGTAAACCTTTGCAGAATTCACAGAACGTTCACCACCACAGGTGAAGGATACTGCATGAAGGATTAACCCTTTCTCCTTGTGGAAGAAAATGATTTCCTCCTCATCTCTTTTTGTATCCTCCCAACTGGAAGTGCCGACGAAAGCTTTGGTTAAACCATTTTCGAAACCCAGACTCTTTGCGATTTCAATGAACTTGATCCACGAAATGCTGAAGTGAGTATCGCCCTGTTCTTCTAAATGTTTCCGTTTCTGTGTGCTGGTTGCTGCTGCAAACTGCAAGGCTACCATACCATCCGTACACGGGTCCCATTCTTCATGAGGCTTACCCAAATATGCCTCTGCCATTGCTACAGGATCGCTCTCCAAAATCTTCTTTGTAGTTTCGTTCATAACGAATACCTCCTTATTGTTGTTCAAAATTTTTTATTTAAGCATTAAGCCAAAGAATAGGTATAATTACCTCTCACAATAGTGAAATCACGAAACATTCGCAAATTAAACCATGTGGCTATAATTTGATTATACCACACTTTGACATAATATGCAAATTTGGAAACCAAGCACTCGAAATATAATATAAAAGCAACACAAAGCCACCTATGGAAATATCCAAAGGTGGCTCGGTTTTTTAGGAATTGGCGATTTTACTGGGGAAATCTTGCTATTAATCCCAATACTTACTCGCATCCTCCCATTCAGGATAGTTGGTTTTAAGGTAGTCCTTGGCTTTGCCCATCAGCTTGTCGTACTCATCAGAGTATGTCTTGCCGCACTGTCCAGCCTCAAAAAGGATAGTTCCATCAGCATCCTTGACATAGACCTTGACAGGGCTATCCCAATCTTCCGGGTCCACATGCTCATAGGTGGCGTGGAACCTCTGTGTCAGATTCATGTGCCCATTGCGATCGTAGAAAGCACCTTTGTAGAAGTAACTTCCTCTTTCGCGACCTTTCTCATCAATGAGATAAGTCCAGTAGCCACCATCCGACTTGAGTGTCCAGCCTTCCGGCAAAGTCGCCTGATACAGAACATCATCCCCAATATCTTCGAACTTGAAGCCGATAGCCTCGAAAGCCTCTTTGCTCGGCCTCATATCTCTGGGTAGCCTGCAAGCACTCCGTGCTCGGTTTTGTTCGGCGTTCTCCACAGCTTCCAAGCCTTCGGAGGCATTTCCGGTGCTCATACCGATAGCCATTGCCAACATACCTTCCAACATAGGATCGTAACTCATAAATTTGTCCTCCTTAAAAATTGATTGTTCGTTAGATTCCCTGATTCTTCAACTGTATATCATTACGATAATACACTTTGATTATACTATAGATTTACATAAAAGTCAAACTGACCTATATTTTGGCAGTAATTTTCCCTGAACTTCTCTA
>JAAGKN010000982.1_pt1 | contig 50348 bp, 46 predicted proteins | sample 6206371 | NCBI WGS metagenome assembly JAAGKN01 (sample SAMN11533720, study PRJNA540317) | gut metagenome | isolation source: fecal pellets from male and female animal of same cohort | host: Peromyscus leucopus | place: USA:CA | collected 2017 | reverse complement strand
TAAGTACGCCCCTTAAGGATTTTTTGGAGTTAAAGGGAGAATTTAATAAAGACAAGCAGAGGAGACGGATAGCCTGTGTGTAAAATTAGTGTAATAATTCCAGTATATAATGTAGAGAAGACAGTCGGAAAGTGTCTTCAAAGTGTATTGAATCAGACATTTTCAGACATAGAAGTGATTATTGTGAATGATGGTACGAAAGATAATAGTATGGAAGTTGTTAATCAGTATGCAGTAGATAAAAGAGTGAAGATTATCACAAAGAAAAATGCTGGTCTTCCTCAGGCGAGGAGAACAGGTTTTTTGCAAGCGCAGGGAGAGTGCGTTTTTTTTATAGACTCAGATGATTGGATAGAAGAAAATACATTAGAACTTTTATATATAGCAATGCAGAAAGCGAATGCAGATATATCATGTTGTAATTTTGTGACAGATTATGCCGGTTCAGCGAAGATTGAAAAGAGAAGATTAAAAAGGCAGGGGTTATTGTCACAATCAGAGGCGGTTTCCGAACTTCACAATATGAGTGCTGTTTTTGAATGCGTGTGGAATAAATTATATAAAAAAAGTGTGGTTTCATCGAAAGATTTTCCTACCGGTAATTTTATTGGTGAAGATTACTGTACAGTTATGTCCATTATATTAAAAAGTAATAGAATAGTACAAATAGAAAATGCGTTATATCATTATATGCAATACGGGTGGAGCATGACGAAAGCAGGTTTTAATAAGATGCATCTTGAGGCATATAAATATTATAAAAAGACAAGAGTTAATTTATTGGAAATGTATCCAGAAAAGGCAAAAGAAATTGTTTGCTTTCATCTTCTGCAGGAAATGGGCATTTTGAATGCAATGTTTCGTAGTAATACATATAACAAGGAAGTAGAGGTAGAGGTACTTAAAGACGTGAAAACAAATTGTAAGACGGTTGTATGTAACTGTAATACAAAATTGATTCATAAGGGTGGTGTATTTGTGATATCTGTTAATTGGAGATTGTATCGAATTATTTATCGCTTATTATATAAAAGAATGCAGGCAAGATATCTATAGTAGACTTGATAGAGTTAAGGGATATGCATAGTTGGTGTTGAGAAGAGAATATCTATTAAAATTTTGCTTTGGCGGTATGTGGGAGGAAAAGAGAATATATGCATATATTGGATGAGGAACGAATAGGGGAGAGTGATAAAGTACTTGTTATTATAACTAATCAGTATATGTTTGAACAATTACTATGGTATCGGACTAAGTATCCTGAGGGAATTTGGGATGCACTTATTATTAGGTTTGGCGTTGCTAATGATAATTTGATGGATATTATGTATAAAAAGTGTTTTGAGAGTGGTATGTTTAGAAGGGTAGTTTGCTATGGGTATAGGATGCCTGAAAATTCACTATTTAAGAAAATATTTATGATGTTTCAGTATGTGTGTCAGTATATTACAAAAAAGCGGGAAAAAAGTGATAAAAAATTGATAGAAAAAATAGTAGGAAGAAGTGATTATAAAAAAGTTATTATACATTATACGCATGATCTTATTCCAGTGGCAGCGGTGAATGCTATGTCAGATAGTGTTTTGGTTTGTTTAGAAGATGGTATGTCAGATTATTTGCCTGTAAGAAGGATAAGGTATTGGAAAGAATTAGTAAATTATATGCTGGCAAAAATGAATATTGCAAATGTAAAGGCCTATGGGCATCAATATCAGCTGAAGTATGATAGTCGCTTGATAAAATATTGCAGCCTGCCAGATAAGATGCAGTATCGAAATTATAAAATGATTAAGCAATTATTTGAGGATGATAATAGGAAAATAGAATATTCAGAAAAGGAGCTTTTATTAGCAAAAGAGAACTATGAATTGGTGGTATTTTTAACCGCTTTTTCCGATTATGGAGACAATTTGGGAGTATATGATTTATTACATAGTTGGCTTGTGGATAATTATAGTGGAAAAAAAATTTTAGTAAAACCTCATCCGCGTGAGCCGTTTAGATTTCAATGGGATGATTTGGATGTACAAGTTGGCGGTGAAGAAATGGCTGGGGAAATTTTGCTGGATTTAGTGCCAGATGCGGAACTCTTATTTATGTTTCCTACCACAATTATAATCAAGGCATATAGAGAGAACAGATCTTTTAAAGTTATTTGTTTTCCAAATCTTAAATTAAAGAGTTATGAGATAGCAATAAAAAGCGGTGCAGAAATATTGGGGTTTCAAGATGAGAACTGGATTATTTTGGGAAAATGAATGAAATAAACATATGATTATCAATTTTATTTTTTTGAGATAATATATAATTTGCTGATGGAGGAAAGCGGTAATGGATTATAAAAGGAAAGTTGTACTGCCGTTTGTTGGACTGTTAATGTTGATATTTATGCTTAGTGTATTTTCTGCAATATACTTTGATGACGGCGGAATATTTAATGGAATAAAGTATAGTTTATTTCAAGCATTTGGAATGTTTATTCCAGGGATAGCATTTCTTATTTTGTTACGGCCTCCCAAATTAACTTTGATAGAAATAATAATATATTCTTTTGTGATGGGATATGGATGCTCGATAGCAGTGTATTTTCTTACAGTGCCATTTGGATTGAAAAATTTAATACTGTGGATATATTTTTTAATAAGTATCATAGCTTTCTTGTATATTTTCTATGTGTTTAAAATAAGAAAACTGCAAATTGAAGTAGAAGATGATGTAATAGGGTTTAGAATATGTTGCATGGTCGGCTTACTGCTTTTTGTTATGGAGATGGTTATGTCCTGTGGGTTACACACACTTCCGTTAAAACAGGCTACGTCTGCTTATCAGGACTTTTTGTTTGGTGTGGGAAATACCATAGCAGCTTCAAAAGAGTATCCAATGATGGATTTTAGGGTTATTTTACGAGAGGGTTTTTATTATTATCATTATATTTATAACATTCATTTGGCCACAATGAAAATTGCGCTTGAGATTCCAGCATTTCAATTAACGGCTTTTTACAGTTATATTCAGACGGTTATTTTGCTTACGGGCGGTTCATATTTATTATTTCGGAATATATTGGGGAAACGGAAAAAAGCCATTGTATTTGGGATGGTGATGATTCTGTTTACAACAGGATACGAGAGTGTACATGGAATGACATATCCGGGTCATATGTATATGACACCCAATAATTTTGATGTATCTTTGGCTTTTGGGATGATTTTAGTTGCTGTTATATATAAGCAGTCAAAGTGTGAAAAGTTAAAATTGCTTTATGTTGTTATCTCTCTCATTTCTCTTATTTTGTCATTTGGGAGTAAGGCGCCATTAGGATTGATGGCTGCTGGCGTGTGTGGTGTGTTGGGTGTATTGTGTGTATTAGTGGAACGAAAATTTAAAATGATTGTTCCATATGCTGTTATATTAGGGATGTTTAGTTTATTTATTTATCTATTTGTGTTAAGTGGAAGTGCAGAAGTTGCAGTTAAGTTAACTAAAAATGCAAGCGATACATCAATATATAATTGGGGAATTATGCCTGCGGTGAAGGAGTGGTTTACAGGGATTTTTAGAAACGTGCCACAGTGGTTAGAAAGAGGATTATTGGGAGGATATTTTAGTTTTGTAAGTTATTATCCAATATTTATTATGTTTTTTATAGGGATAATAGGATTTTTTATTTACTATAGGGATATTGAATTATTGGATGTTGCATTGTTTAGCATAGTGCCAGTTGGTATAGGGATTACTATGTTGTATGCGCATCCGGGAGGGGGATCTCAGTATTATTTTTTGTTAGGTACATTACCGTATGCATTGGCTTTTGGGTTACGCGGTGTTTATGTGATCTGTTCTCACCAAAAAGTAAAATTGTGTAAACAAATAATCATGTTATTATGTTGTTTTTGTGCTTTGGTGGGGGTATTAAATGTTAGGTACGCAACCGTCCCTATCTCAATGGTGAATGAATTTAATCGTGGAGTTTCTTATTTGTTAGGACAGGTTGTTGAAACGGAAACACATCATAGCTGGCTTGCCAATCTGGTTTATCCAAGGGAGTATGAAGGATATATGTGGTTGCGTGAGAATACAGGGGAGAAAGATGTTTTGATTTCAGATTTATGTATTGCGGGCTATACAAGATATACATATAGTGTTGGGGTTTTTAGTGAACGCTATGTGTATATTCCCAATGATCGGGAAGAAATCGGAGATTGCTATCATAAGGGGGAAGGGGCAATTCGGGAGATAATGGATAAGGCGGATGTAAAGTATATGATTCAAACTCTGAGGGTAACACCCGAATTAGACATTCCAGACTCACTTGGCAAGTTAGTATTTGAAAATGATGCAATGAAAATTTATAAGTTGCAAGAGTAGCAGGAGGGCATAAGTAAATGAGTGAATTGCAGAAGAAGTGGAATAATATTCCAGATACCGTGCTTAAAGCCGTTCTGATACTAATATGTGTATTTTTGGTGTTAATAGTGGGGATGGATTTAAAGGAGGTTAATAGCCTTGTTCCAGCATTAGAAAATTTATCTGTTAACTGGTTGACGGCGTATGATGTTACTGGAGTCTCCGCTGATCATATGCTTTATCCCATACAATACGTGGGAATGTTGATTTGGGGGATGGTGCCGCTTTGGATTTTTCGTATGTGTTTAGATACAGCGACAAATCTTCCAGAGGTTTTGCTGGCGGTATGGTATAAAGTGCTAGAGATATATTTGCTATATCAAACGCTGGTTTATGTTGAGAAGATTACAGAATTTTATCAACATAAAGAGTTGTCTAATACTTGGAAATTGGTATGTGCTGTTCCGGCTATACTGTATTGTGCAGTTTGTAAAGAGAGTTGGAATATTATTGTGGTACTTTTGTTGGTTATGGGATTGTATTACTATTTGCAAGATCGGATGTCATTGTTTGTTATCTGCTTTTTGTTTGGAGCACTTTGTCATCCTGCAGTGTTGCTTTTTTATGTGCCGCTGGTGTTTTGGAAAAACAGAAGGGTAAAGAGAATCTGTGATTATTTGATCTGTTTGCTGTTGCCTTTAGGCATGGAATTTATGATGTTTATTAGTTCGGCAGGGTTTCGTACGTTGCTTGGAGAGGTGATCAGACAGCAGGACTGGAGGGATGCATTAGCCTGGGGAGTTTGTTTGATCATTAGTGTGTTTGCTTTTTTGAGAAGGGGGAAGAAAGAGATAAAGGAGTTATTATATGAATATATCATTATTTCAATGACCTTGTGGTTTGCAAATGGAATGAAAGAAGGATATTTGGTTCTTTTAGCGGTGATGATCATTTTGGTTTGTGTGCAAAGCAGAAATGTCTCCGGTATGTACGGAGATAAGGATATACAGATAAAAGATAAAACATAATGTCGAAGAAGTTTAATGTGGGTGATGGCGATAAAGAATAGAGAGGATGACAGAATGAAAAAGGTTTTGGTAACAGGAGCGGATGGTTTTATCGGCAGTCATCTGTCCGAGGCGCTATTGGATAAGGGCTATGAAGTCAAGGCATTTTCTTATTATAATTCGTTTAATACATGGGGGTGGCTTGATACTCTTCCGAAGGATAAACTGGATGAAATTGAGGTTTTTACTGGGGATATCCGAGATCCTAACGGTGTCCGCACGGCAATGCAGGGAGTTGATGAAGTGTTTCATCTGGCGGCATTGATTGCGATTCCCTTTAGCTATCATTCGCCGGATTCTTATGTAGACACGAATATTAAGGGAACGTTGAATGTGCTGCAGGCGGCAAGAGATTTGGGGACGGAGAGGGTACTGGTAACTTCTACGTCTGAGGTGTATGGGACTGCGCAGTATGTGCCGATTGATGAGAAACATCCGTATCAGGGGCAGTCTCCATATTCGGCAACAAAAATTGGAGCGGATCGTCTGGCGGAAAGTTTTTATCGGAGTTTTGGGTTGCCGGTTTCTATTGTGCGTCCATTCAATACATTTGGTCCGAGGCAGTCGGCCAGAGCGGTGATTCCGACGATTATTTCGCAGCTTTTAGCCGGAAAAGAGGAGATTAAGTTAGGTTTGCTTACTCCGACAAGGGATTTTAATTATGTGAAGGACACGGCGGCGGGATTTATTGCGATAGCGGAGTCGGACAGGACGATTGGAGAGGAAATTAACATTGCTACGCAGCAGGAGATCTCTATTGGCGATCTGGCAAATGAGATTATTTCGCAGATCAATCCAAAGGCGAAAATTGTTTGCGATGAACAGAGATTGCGCCCAGAAAAAAGTGAGGTAAATCGGCTTCTTGGAGCGAATGCCAAGATTAAGGACTTAACAGACTGGCGTCAGAGTTATACCTTTGAAGAGGGAATAGCAGAGACAATCGCATGGATTCGCGAGCATATGGAGGCATATAAACCAGATATTTATAATGTGTAGGAAGAAAAGTGCACGGTATGTTAATGGTATGCCGCGGTTGTTTATATTGGATTTACTCGTGTATGGGCAGGTAAAGACAGATTAATTTTATCATAAAATATTATGGAGAAATTATCGGGAAATATCAGGCGCTGGAGGTTGAGAGAATATGGAACGCTTTATACCGTTATCGATTCCCAACTTTGAGGGAAATGAGCGGAAATATGTAAATGATGCTATTGAGCAGGGCTGGGTGTCTACCGGCGGGGCATATATCACGGAATTGGAAAAGAGATTGGCGAAGTTTGTGAAAGCGGATGCTGTGGCGGCCTGTCAAAGTGGGACGGCAGGTTTACATCTTTCTTTGGTTGAATGTGGAGTGCAGCCGGGGGATATAGTTTTGGTGCCGACATTGACATTTATCGCGGCGGTAAATCCCGTGCGTTATCAGTTTGCAGATCCGGTTTTTATTGATTGTGATGACAGCCTGTGTATAGATCCCGCAAAATTAAGGGCATTTTGCGAAGAGGAATGTGACCTGGAAGGGGACAGGCTGGTGTATCGGCTGTCGGGGCAATGGGTCAAAGCGGTTGTGGTGGTACATGTATTCGGAAACCTTGCCGATATGGAAAAGATTATGGAGATTGCCGCGGCATATCATTTACAGGTGGTGGAGGACGCAACAGAAGCATTGGGTTCTTATTATACGGAGGGGCGTTATACCGGGAAGTATGCGGGGACAATCGGTGATTTTGGAGTGTATTCTTTTAATGGCAATAAAATTATTACGACCGGCGGCGGAGGTGCAGTTACTGCGCGTAATTTGGAATCGGTAGCGCATATGAGGTATCTGTCTACCCAGGCGAAGGATGATGAACAGTATTATGTTCATCATGAGGTGGGCTATAATTACCGGATGACAAATCTACAGGCTGCTCTGGGAGTGGCGCAGTTAGAGGAACTGCCGGAGTTTATTGCGAGGAAGAATCGGAATTATGATTTGTACTGTGGGTATTTTGATGGATATGATTTAGGAAGGATGTTAGGTTTCCGAAATGGTACATATTCCAATAAATGGTTTTATTCTCTGGAGATTCCGATGGACAGGCTGACGGGGGATTTGCGGGAGATCATTATGCGGCTGCAGGAAAGAGGAGTCCAGACAAGAGCGGTCTGGCAGTTAATCCATGAGCAGCTTCCCTACAGAAATGCGGTGGCCTATCACATTGATAAAGCGGTTCATTATAGTTCCTGTATCTTGAACCTGCCATGCAGCACACAGATTACAGGGGATGATATTGGATATGTGGCGGAACAGGTAAAAGCGGTTCTGGGAGAGATGGCGGATGAATAAAGAAATTCTTGGTAAGTTCATTGGGGATAGGCAGTTAAATATTGTAGAAGCTATGGGAAAAATAGACGCTAATGTCAAGGGAATTTTATTTGTGACGGATGAAGAGAAAAGGCTTGTGGGCAGTATCACGGATGGAGATATCCGAAGATGGCTGATGAGTACAGGCGATTTATCTGCGAAGGTTTCTGAGATGATGAATGATTCGCCAAAATATCTCTGTCAGGCTGACAGAAGACGTGCTATGGACTTCATGCGGAAAGAAGCGATAACGGCACTTCCGATTTTGGACGCAAAGAGAAGGATTAGTGATATTATTTTTTCGACGGATACTTTGGCTGAAGATGAGCAGGACGGCGTACTGCAGAATGTTCCGGTTGTCATCATGGCTGGAGGAAAGGGGACACGTTTGTATCCGTATACGAAGATATTTCCTAAGCCGTTAATTCCTGTGGGGGATATTCCAATTATAGAAAGAATTATTAACCGTTTTTGTAAGTTTGGTGTCTCAGAGTATTATCTGACGGTAAATTATAAGAAGGGGATGATTAAGTCATATTTTTCAGAACTAGCCCCGGAGTATTCTATTGAGTATGTGGAGGAGGACAAACCTCTGGGAACAGCAGGGAGTTTGAGACTTATCCGAAAATCTTTTGATGTTCCGGTGATCGTGACAAACTGCGATATTCTGATCAACGCAGATTATTCTAATATTTACCGTTATCATGTGGAGTCCGGGAATGTCTTGACGATCGTATCAGCGCTAAAGAATACCGTGATTCCTTATGGTGTATTGTATTCAGGCGAGCATGGCGCGGTGACTTCAATGGAAGAGAAACCGAGGATGTCTTATTTTGTAAATACGGGAATGTATATCTTGAATCCGGAGTTGATTGATCGAATACCGGATAATGCTTTTTATCATATGACGGACCTTGTAAATAAGCTGATGCAGGAAAAAATGGCGGTAGGAATGTACCCGGTGAGTGAAGATTCTTTTTTGGATATGGGAGAATTTGAGGAAATGCGCAGGATGGAAAAGAGATTGAAATTAGATGCCGAGTGATTGTTATGAAGAGACGTGGGGGGATTATGAATAATGATTTGGTGATCGTGGGTTCTGGCGGGATGGGACGAGAGGTTCTTGTTCTGGTTAACCGAATCAATAAAATAGAACAAACATGGAATTTTCTTGGATTTGTAGATAATCAGGAGGAAGATGGGGCAGCCGGGGATGATGAGTGGCTGGTAGGCAGGAAAGAGAAAACTTTTGTGGCACTTGCGGTAGGTTCTTCGAAATTGAGGGATAAATTGTACCGTAAATTTAGCAGTAATCAGAATATTATTTTCCCAAATTTGATTGACCCGAGTGTGATTATTGGCGATCATCAGACGGTTGTTATGGGCAGGGGAAATATTATTTGCGCGGGGAGTATTTTGACAACAAATGTCAGCGTGGGGGATTTTAATATTATCAATCTGAATTGCACGCTTTCCCATGATTCGGTGATGGGGGATTTTGTTACACTGAGTATGGGGTGCAATCTCGCAGGAAATACCTCGATAGGCGATATGGCAGAAATTGGGACAGGCACCCAGGTGATACAGGGAAAAAGAATCGGGAGGTGTTCGGTTATTGGCGCTGGGGCGGCGGTGATACATGATATTGATGAGTATGTGACGGCGGTTGGCGTTCCTGCAAAGGTAATTAAGAGACGGTCATAAAATATTTTATATAATTTATATAGGGTATTTTACTGATCATTCCTAAGAGGAAGGGATAGGATAGATGGGACATACATTGATTATAGCGGAAGCGGGGGTAAACCATAATGGTGATTTGGCGACGGCTAAGAAATTAGTGCTTGCCGCCAAAGACGCAGGTGCAGATATTGTTAAATTTCAGACAGCAAATCTTGATGCATTAGTCTCGAGATTTGCTGAAATGGCGGAGTATCAAAAAGATAATATTGGAAAAGTGACCAGTCAGCGTGAAATGCTTCAAAATGTACTGCTATCTTATGAGGATTTTATAGAACTTGCCGATTTTTGCAGGGAGGCAGGGGTGCAGTTCCTCTCCACTCCGTTTGATCTTGAGAGCATAGAATTTTTGGAGAAACTGGGAATAACTTTGTGGAAGATTCCATCCGGTGAGATTACGAATTATCCGTATCTTATGAGGATAGCAAAGATCGGTTATCCTGTGATTTTATCAACGGGGATGAGTACAATGGAAGAGATCGCCTCTGCGGTCAGGCTTTTAAAGGAAAATGGCGCGGGGGAAATCACCTTACTGCATTGTACGACTGAATATCCGACACCATATCAGGAAGTAAATTTGAAAGCGATGCTAACTTTAAAGGAGGCATTTGGGGTTGAGACAGGATATTCGGATCACACGCTGGGAATTGAGGTACCTGTTGCGGCGGTGGCGATGGGAGCTGGCGTCATAGAGAAACATTTTACCTTGAGCAGGGAAATGGAAGGGCCGGATCACAAGGCAAGTCTGGAGCCAGAAGAGCTGTGCAGAATGGTTCAGGCAATTAGAAATATCGAAAAGGCGTTGGGAGACGGGGGTAAACGGCCTACGGAGGCGGAGAAGAAGAATGCTATGGTGGCTAGAAAAAGCATTATTGCCAGGCGGGATATTAAGGAAGGAGAAATATTAACCGAGAGCAATATTACGACAAAACGTCCGGGGACAGGGATTTCGCCGATGCGGTGGAATGAGGTGCTGGGGACAAGAGCGGTTCGTGATTTTGGGAAGGATGAGTTGATTGAATGTTGAAGAAAAAGATAGCAGTTTTGACGGCGACCCGTGCGGAATATGGCTTGTTGAAACCGATTATATTGGCTTTACAAAATGTTGAAGAGTTTACAACGGAAGTGGTCGTGACGGGCGCACATTTGTCACCGGAATTTGGCCTGACATATTGCGACATTCAGAAGGATGGTATTGAGATAGCGAAGAAGATTGAGATACTATTAAGTTCAGATACTCCGGTTGCTATTTCGAAGAGTATGGGCCTGGCGATTATTAGCTTTGCAGAGTATTTTGCGGAGAGCAGGCCGGATGTGCTTCTGGTGCTGGGTGACCGGTATGAGACGTTGGCGGTCTGCTGCGCCGCGATGAATGCACGGATTCCTATTGTGCATCTCTACGGTGGGGAGACGACGGAGGGGGCAGTGGACGAGGCAATCAGGCATTCTATTACGAAAATGAGTTATCTGCATTTTACTAGTACGGAGCAATACCGGAGAAGGGTGATTCAGTTGGGAGAGCATCCAGACAGGGTGTTTGTGGTTGGCGCGGTTGGTGTAGAGAATGCGTTGCGGATGCCGTTATTGTCCAGAGAGGAATTGGAGCAGAGTATTTCATTTCCGTTGAGCGGTCCGTACGCAGTAGTCACTTTCCATCCCGTTACTTTGGAGGCGGAGAGTGCGGAAGAGCAGTTTGGGGAGGTGTTAAAGGCTTTTTCGGAACACGGCGAGTTAAGTTATATCTTTACAAAGGCTAATGCGGATGCAAACGGACGGGTTATCAATAGGATGATAGATGATTACGTGGCTGGGAATGCCAATGCGGTATGTTTTGAGTCGTTGGGCAGCTTGCGCTACCTTAGTGCAGTTAAGTATGCGTCAATGGTGATCGGTAATTCTTCAAGCGGCTTGATTGAAGTACCTTCTTTTCATGTTCCAACGATAAACATTGGGGACAGGCAGAAGGGGAGAATACAGGCGGACAGTGTGATTGATTGTCAGGCGGTTGCGGGAGAGGTGAACAGGGCTATGCGACGGGCGTGTTCAGAAGAATTTAGGCATGGACTGGTGGAGGTGAGCAATCCTTATGGGGATGGGGATGCCAGTGCGAGGATTGTTGATGTTTTGCAGAGGTTTTTTATGGATGGTAATGTTGATTTAAAGAAGAAGTTTTATGATGTGCCTGTGACAATATGAGGAGGATAGTTAGTTCGGAATATTTTAGGACTATAGAAGGAATATGCGATCAATGTAATAAATACTGAATCAGAGGGAGAAAAGTAGGAATGAGGATAGTTGTGATAGGACTGGGTTCTATGGGGAAAAGGCGTATTCGTTTACTAATAGAGCATTTACATTGTGAAGTAATAGGAGTAGATACAGACATAGAAAGAATTCAGCAGGTTAAAGAGTTGTTTTCTATTGAATGTTTCTCTTCGATTGAGGATGCGATCAAAAAAAAATCGATAGATGCAGCAGTGGTTTCTACTTCTCCATTAACACATTATCAGATTGTGAAACTATTATTAGAGCATGATATACATGTATTTACGGAACTTAACTTGGTGTCAGATGGCTATCAGGAAATGATAGAATTAGCCCAAAAGCGAGATAAGGTGTTGTTTCTCTCATCTACTAAGCTATATCGGTATGAAGTAAAGCGGCTAGGGGAAGTAGTTCAGTGTGGAGAGCGGATGAATTATATTTATCATATAGGACAATATTTGCCAGATTGGCATCCATGGGAAGACTATAGAAATTTTTTTGTAAGTAATGTTCGAACGAATGCTTGCAGAGAGATATTTGCGATTGAGTTGCCTTGGCTGACATCGCTATTTGGAGAAATTGAAGATATTAAGGTAATTAAGCAAAAGAGTTCTGTCTTAGATATTGATTATCCAGATACTTATATGGTTTTAGTGAGACATAATCGTCAAACAATGGGTTCGCTCATAGTGGATGTGGTTTCCAGAAAAGCGGTTAGGGATTTCAAATTGTTTGGTGAAGATATATTTGTTCAATGGGATGGAACCCCACAGGGATATTATGAGTTGAATTTGGAAAAGAATGAGATGGAAGCATATGAATTTGGAAAGCAGATTATGAAGGATGAAAATTATGCTGAAAATATTATTGAAAATGATTATTTGGAAGAATTAAGGGCATATCTGGATAAAATAATAAATCCATCTCATAAATATTATGATTTTGAAGATGATTTTCGTGTATTACAATATATAGATCAAATAGAAGGTGAAGAATAGTGATTAAGGTTTGTTTTGTGGGGACAGGTTCTATAGGGAAAAGGCATATCAGGAATATAAAAGAAATATTAGGAGAAAAAGTTGAGATAGATGTATATAGACATCAGAGGGGTGTTGCTTTATCCGAGGATATAGCGACTTATGTGAATAAAGAATTATTTAGTCAGAAGGAGATTGAAGAGAAATATGACGCTGTTTTTGTGACTAATCCAACGGTTATGCATTTTGATACAATAAGGGAATGGTGGGATAAAACTGGTCATTTTTTTGTAGAAAAGCCGATTTATGATTCTTTAAGCTACGATGATGATATCTTTAAGGAAGATAAAATATATGTGGCATGTCCGATGCGCTATTCATCAGTGTACCAATATATTAAGATGTATTTAGAAGATAAGAAAGTGATCAGTGCAAGAGCAGTTAGTTCCTCGTATCTTCCAAGCTGGCGACCGGGTCAGGATTATCGAAGAGTTTATAGTTCCAAAAAGGATTTGGGGGGCGGAGTAAATATTGATCTGATTCATGAGTGGGATTATATCATTGATTTATTTGGCATGCCAGAGTATACGATGGTATATAGTGGAAAATATTCATCATTAGATATTACAAGCAATGATTTGTCTGTAGGAGTAGTTGCATATCAAGATAAATTGATAGAAATTCATCTGGATTATTTTGGGAGACAGACTGTAAGAAAATTAGAATTGTATTTAGATGATGATTATATTGAGGCGGACTATATAAAAAATACAGTTAGTTTTGCGAAAAAAGGTCAGGTGGTGTATTTGGAAGAAGATGCTAATGACAAATACATGAAGGAAATGAAGTATTATTTACAATTATTATCAGGACAGGTGGAAAATGTAAATAGTCTGAGAAAAGCAAAAACAGTACTTAAAATGGCAGTAGGAGGTAAGAGATGAATATATTGTTTACTGTTAGTGGACGAGCCGGTTCAAAAGGAGTAAAAAATAAGAACATTAGAGATTTTTTAGGAAAGCCGTTGGTGTATTATACATTGTCTGCGATTGATTTATTTATAAAAGAGTATGCTGTAAAAGAAAATTTGCAGATTCAAACATGTTTAAATACGGATAGCGAGGAATTGATAGAGTTGATAAGCAAGCAGTCTATGCTGGATATGTTGGTTCGGAGGAGAAAGAAGGAATTAGCAGGAGATATGGTACCAAAGATATGGGTTACACGTGATAGTCTGGAGAGCGCAGAAAAGAACTATCAGATGATTTTTGACTATATTATTGATGTAGATATTACATCGCCATTACGTACTTATGAGGATATATATAATGCATATATAGTATCAAAGAATCATCCTGATGTTGATTTGACTTTTTCGGTTACAGAGTCAAGAAGAAATCCATATTTTAATATGGTTTGTAAAAAGGAGAATGGATATCATACGGTATTGAATAATGCAGGGATTACAACCAGGCAACAGGCTCCATTGATTTATGATATGAACGCGTCTATTTATGTGTACAGAAGAAATTATTTGCTATGTACTGATCGTAAAAATGAAGGTTATTTTGAAATTTCAATAATGCCAGACACGGGAATTTTAGATATTGATAGTGAAGAGGATTTTGAACTTATGGAGGTGATTGCAGAGTATTTACTTGCAAAAAGGGTAATATGGAAAAAGGTTAGGGACAATATATCATAAATGTTTACGGATTTAAATGAAAGTAGAAGAAAATAAAGACTTGAGAAGAAAAGTAAATTTGATTAGCGGGTTTATTATGGAGAAGAGTTTTATGCATAAGTTATATGTTATTATGTACCACTATGTTAGAGATTTAGGGCATAGCAGATATCCTAATATAAAGGGTTTAGATGTAAATTTATTTCAACAGCAGATTAACTTTTTAAAAGAAAATTATCAGGTAGTATCAATGGAAGAAGTGATAGATGCTTTCGAGACGCGGAAGGAACTGCCAGAGAATGCGGTGTTGCTTACTTTTGATGATGGTTACCTTGATCATTACACGTATGTTTTTCCAATTCTCGAAACGGCAAAGGTACAGGGTTCGTTTTTTATTCCTGGAAAGACATTTTCTAAACATGAATTATTAGACGTTAATAAGATTCATTACATTTTGGCCAGTACTAGTAGTGAAAAGTTGTTACAAGATGTTTTTGAACGCATGGATTTTTATCGCGGTGTTGAATTTGATATTCCGTCTAATGAAGAACTTTTTGCAGAATTTGCCGAAGCAAATCGTTTTGATACGAAAGAAATAATTTTTATAAAGCGGATCTTACAGACTGTGTTGCCCGAAAAATTGAGAAACTATATTGCAAGCGATTTGTTTGAAAAATATGTTGGTGTAAGTGAAGAAAAACTGGCTTATGAGCTCTATATGACAGAGGAACAGATTCGTACAATGAAACGAAATGGTATGTTTATTGGTATTCATGGCTATGATCATTATTGGCTTGGAAATCTTGATGTTGAGCAAATGCATACAGATGTATCTAAAGCGTTAGAGGTAATGGATGAATTTATTGATAGTGATCATTGGGTTATCAATTATCCTTATGGCAGTTATAATGATGAGGTGTTGAAATATGTTACAGAGCAAGGTGCCTGCTTGGGGATGACTACAAAAGTGGCAGTTACAGATATTGACAAGCTGTTATCGATAACATATGGGAGGCTTTTGTTGCCAAGATTTGATTGTAATGATTTTCCACCTAAGAGTGAGAATTATATGAAAATTATTGGAGAGGAGTGATACGATGGCAAATTTAGATAGTTATAATGAAATTATTATTTGAGGGGTATGTTTTTCATAGGGGAAAATAGAGATGAGGGTAACTTCACCTGCTTGTGTAGTAGAGAAACTATATCATTTGTTGAGGTGTCATGATTATGAGGATAGGATTGCTTTTTAATAGATAGTAATGCGGCTGTTTGTATATGATAAAGGGAATATAATATTTTAAAATATTTTCACACATTGTACCCAAATTATTGTTTCTCCTTAAGAGGGGGATGGTATTTGAAATGTTGGGTCGTATCTGCGAGACATTAGAAAAGTAATTAACAGTGGTAGATTGAGAAAAGATTAAGGAAAACGGGGGATAGAACATGCAGAGAGAAGAGATACTAGAGCAATTACAAGAGATATTTTGTGATGTTTTTGATAATGAATTTTTGGTTATCAGAGAGGACATGAATGCAGATGATATAGATACATGGGATTCACTAAAACATATAAGTATTTTGGCTGCTATTCAGGATGAATTCTCAGTGAGTTTTTCTATGGATGAGATTGTTAGAATGAAAAATATTAAAGATATAGTAATTGGAATTCAGAAAAAGAAAGGGTAATTGAAAAAATTAACTGAGAGTATATAAAAAATGGAGGATTTTAGTAATGAATATCGAAGAAAAAGTTACAGATTGGAATGATGCATATAATCGGGGAGGAAATGTATTGTTTTATCCTCATGAAGAAATTATTAGGTTTGTAAATAAATATGTAAGAAAACGGGATGGAATTGATCAATTTCATGATGTGATGGATCTGACAAAAGATGAATGGGATAGCTTTAAGAGTTTAGATTTAGGATGTGGTATTGGACGCCACGTAAAATTTTTAGATGAGTTTGGATTAAACCCATATGGAATTGATATATCAGATATTGCTATTTCAATGGGTAAGAAATGGTTTGAAAAAATTGGGAAAGACAATTTGGTAGAGCGATTAATGGTTGGTAGTGTTATAGATTTGCCATACGAAGATGAATCATTTAATATTTGTGTGTCTCATGGAGTGTTAGATTCCATGCCTAGAAATATTGCATTAGAAGGTATAAAAGAAGTTCTTCGGGTTATGAAGAGGAATGGTCTTATGTATTTAGATCTTATCATGGATGAGGAGGGGAGAGACAGAGAGGAAATTGTGCATTATGGATACGAGAAAAATACTGTACAATCATATTTTAATTTGAGTGCTATTAAGAATTTTTTTGGAGAAGGTGTAGAAATAGTTGAATTTAAAATTATCACATGGAGTGATGAAAAAGGAGACGAGAATAACAAGAGGGCACATATAATAGTTAAAAAGAAGTAAGTCATGTTCTAGTCGTATAGGAGGAAAATATGGAGGATTATGTGATTAGATTTGCAAAGAAAGAAGATATTCCTAGTATTATGCAGTTTATTGATAAGTATTGGAAAAGTGGTCATATTCTTGCCGAAGACAGAGAATTATTCTATTGGCAATATGTTAATTATAATAAAGTTAGTTTTATATTAGGTTGTAATTTTGATGGTAATATCCTTGGGGTTTTAGGTTACATTCCATATGATAATACTGATGTTAAGAATATTGCTCTTGCACTTTGGAAGGCAAATCATATGAATAGTTCATTTTTGGGAATTGAAATGCTCACATATTTGCTGAAGGAGGAACCTCATGATACTGCTATTTGCTTAGGAATCAATCCCGATACTACTGCAAAAATTTATGAATTTTATGGAATGACCGTGGATCAAATGTCTCAATGGTATCGTATTAGAAAGGTTGAAAAATACAAAATAGCAAAAATAGAAAATAGTATAATTCCTATATATTCTAAAGGTTGTAAGTGTGTTTTAAATTTGTATAAAGATTTTACAGAATTGGAAAAGAGTTTTGATTATGAGAAATATGAAAAAAGTGGATTAAAACCGTTTAAGAGCAAAATATATTTGAAAAAGCGATATTTTGTTCATCCGACTTATGATTATAAAGTATATGGAGTTGTGTGTGAAGATAGTGGCGTAGTGGCAGTTATTGTATTTAGAATACAGGAGTACAATGGAGCGAGGGCTATTCGTTTCGTTGATTGTATTGGAGACTTTAACTGTATTTTATTTATAACTAAAGAAGTTGATAGGCTTTTGGATGAATATGACGCAGAGTATATTGATATGTATGAAGTAGGAGTGCCGGATGAAATTATGTTAAAAGCTGGCTGGCGGCGAGTTAAAGATTCAGGAAATATTATACCAAATTATTTTTCGCCGTTTCAGCAATGCAATGTTGATATAAATTATTGTAGTAGTCATAAAGGAGTGGTTTTGTTTAAAGGCGATGGTGATCAAGATAGGCCAAATTAGAAAAGTTCTATTTATATATAAAAATTAGGGAGGTGAATATTTGTGGAATATTTTCAATATCCTATAGATACGAGAGTTTTGTTGCGAAAGAAAGCCAGCATAAAGAAGAAATTACTTCAAAACATTGGTAAAAGTATACAAAAAAAGATAGCGGTGCTAGGCGGCTCGACAACAAATGAAATTGTAGATCAGCTGGAGATTTTTTTATTACAATATGGCATAGAAGCAGAATTTTATCAGTCAGAATATGGACAGTATTGGCAAGATGCAATGTTTGGAAATCAAAAATTGGATGAATTTTGTCCAGATATTATTTATATTCATACAAATTGGCGTAATATTGAGCAATTTCCGACTATTGCCAATACTACAGATGAAATTGAAGAAATATTTATTGCAGAATATAAAAGATTTGAAGCAATGTGGCAGGTATTGAGGGCAAAATTTCATTGTCCCATCATTCAAAATAATTTTGATAGACCGGATTATCGACTTATGGGCAACAGAGATGTTTGGGATATGCACGGGCGAAGCAATTACATATCTCGTTTAAATCAAAAATTTTATGAGTATGCTCAAATGCATGAGGATTTTTATATCAATGATTTAGATTATCTGTCATCGGACTTTGGCTTGACTGCGTGGGGGAATGCAACTTACTGGTATATGTATAAATATGCTATGTGCTTAGAAGCTATTCCATTGCTTGCCAATAGTGTCGCTAATATAATTAAATCACTATTTGGGCAGAATCGAAAGGTCTTGGTATTGGATTTAGATGGTACCTTATGGGGAGGCATTGTGGGTGATGACGGTGTAGAAGGGATTGCCGTTGGGCCTGAAATGCCTAATGGGCAGGTTTATGCGGGTTTTCAGAGTTACTGCAAAAATTTGCAGGATATTGGTGTGGTTTTGGCTGTGGATTCAAAAAATGATGAAAAGAATGCTCTTGCGGGGCTGAGTCATCCAAATAGTGTTTTACACTCAGATGATTTTGTATCAATTAAGGCAAATTGGGAAACAAAAGATCAGAATCTTAGAGAAATTGCTTCAGAGTTAGCTCTTGGTGTAGAGAGTTTTGTTTTTGCAGATGACAATCCAGCGGAAAGAGCTATTGTAGTTTCACAAATTCCCGGGGTAGCTGTTCCTAATATGGAAGGCGCGGAAAATTATATTAAGATTCTTGATCATAGCGGCTATTTTGAGGTAACAACATTATCTAGCGAAGATTTGCATAAAACAGAGCTTTATCATGCAAAAGCACAGGCAACAAGAGCTGAGTCATTATTTGCGGATTATGGAGAGTATCTGAAGAGTTTAAAAATGACGGCAAGTGTTCGAAGTTTTGAATCAATGTACATAAAGCGCATTGCTCAATTAACAAACAAGTCAAATCAGTTTAACCTTACTACATTACGTTGCACGGAGGATGATATTAGAGCAATGGCTGTTGATAAAAATTATGTTTGTCTTTATGGAAAATTAGCGGATCGCTTTGGAGATAACGGTGTTGTTACTGTAGCCGTTGGTGAATTGAAGGAAGAGATTTTGCATATAAGGCTGTGGCTGATGAGCTGTCGTGTGCTCAAGCGTGGCATGGAAGATGTTATGATGAATAGATTTGTGTCTGTTGCGGTTAAGCAAGGAGTGAAAAATATTATAGGATATTATTATCCAACGCCTAAGAATTCGATGGTAAGGGATTTTTATTCTGATATGGGTTTTGTCTTGAGTTCTGTAGACGAAAACGGAAATTCAAAATGGTTATTAAAAGCAACGGAGTATCAAATGAAGAAAACATATATTAAGGTTATAGAGGACTGATTATATATTTGCCTGATAAAAGTTAAATATATGAAGTAGTAATGATGAAAGTGCTTTCCTAGTATAACTCATTTTAAATAGCATTGCGTTTGGCTGAGAATAAATTTTCAGATATTCGTATAGAAACTTTCAGGATGGAGTAATAGTCTTGGATTAAACTATGAGTTATAAAAAAAATTGGATTAGGAAAAGTTTAGTGAAAAGGGGCTAATAATTAGTTTTGATAGAAAATTGGTTGAACAGGTTAAAAAAGATAATTTTTGACTCAAAAATATTAAAAAATGGTGCTTTAAGTTTATTTGGTACGTTTTTGATCAAGGCTGTGAATTTGATTAGTATTCCTGTTTTTTCCCGATTGATGAATACGGATGAATACGGCCAAGTTAGTATATTTATGACATATGTCAGTGTATTTTCTGTTCTTTTGGGATTAGATTTTCTTGGCGCTGTATCAAAGGGATGTTTGGATTTTAGGGATGAAAAGAATCAATTTATGTCTGTTGGGGCAGTCTTTACAGGATTGTATACTCTTGCAGTAATCTGTGTGGTTAATTTATTCCATTCGCTTTTTTGTCGCTTGTTATCCATGGATTGGCTGCAGTTAAATATTTTGATGGTTTATAGTTATGCCTCATTTATTATTGCCTATTTATCTGCAGAATATATATTTCATTTTAACTATAAGATGAATACTTTGCTAAGTATGGCGGTGGCTTTGGGGAATTTTGGAATGTCCGTGGCGTTAATGCAAACGGTCTTTCGCGGTAATCGGATTTTGGGAAGGATATTAGGCGCGGCAGTTCCAACAGTTTTGATTGCGGCAGGAATTTTTGCCTATTTGGTTTACAGAGGAAAAACTTATTTTAATAAGCGGTATTTGGCCTATTTTATGAAAATGGGGATTCCTTTGATTCCTCATAATTTATCACATTTGTTATTGGGGAATGCGGATAAGGTAATGATCGATAACATGATCGGCTCTGGGGCGAATGGGATTTATAGCCTGGTGTATAACGTGGGGTGGATGCTCTCCGTATTGGTTGAAGCGCTAAATAATGTATGGACACCATGGATGTTTCGGAAATTGGAGGGAGGGAATGCCAGGTTATTGAGAAACGCATTTAATCTTTATATGGCAGGTTTTGCTATTGTAGCGATAATGCTGGAGGCTGTTTCGCCGGAGATAGTAATGTTGATTGCGCCGCCTGCTTATTGGGAGGGAATTTATATTGTCGTTTGGATTGTTTTTGCGGCGTATCTTTGTTTTATGTATACATTATATGTAAATTTAGAATTTTATGAGAAGAAGACTTATTATATATCAATGGGGACGGTTTTGGCAGCAGTTATCAATATTGTTCTGAATTTTTTCTTTTTAACAAAATATGGTTATCAGTTTGCAGCAATTTCAACGGTTCTTTCGTATTTTGCACTAATGGTTTTCCATATGAGTATTGTTATCTTTAAATTAAGGAAAAATATAATAGACTGGCGTATCTTTTTCCTATTGTCGGGGAGTGTTTTCTTTGTTTCGCTATTGATACAATTTTTTATGAATAATGTATTTTTGCGTATAATGATTGCAATAGTGAGTTCTATTGTTATAAGTATAGGACTTTTTTGTTCGAGAAGGAAATTATTATATATTGAATAAAGGATGAGAGATGAAAATGGAGAAGAGAAAGCGGTTAGTGATTTTAGACTGGATGAAAGCGGTAGCAATTTTTTGTATAATTATTACTCATACAGATTTGTTGAGCAGAGATATTCCGATGAATTATGTATTAAATTGTTTAATTGTGGCGATGGCGGTTCCAATCTTTATGATAATCAGCGGATATAATATGATGAATAGCCAACTGAAATGCGGAAGGCTGTCTTGGAGGGAGTTATATGATGTTCATGTCCTAAAGCATCAGATTGCAAGAATTTTACCGGCATATACAATAATTTTCTTGATAGAAACAGAAGGAGAACTTATGTTTGGTGGAGGGCGGATCAATAGTTCTAATTTGTTACATTACATACTGTTATATTTTGTGGGGGGAAAAGGTCCAGGCGGATATTACGTACCAATTATGATTCAGATGTTTCTGGTTATGCCGATGATTTCTATACTGATTGCTAAGAGGCCTGTGTCAGGTTTGTTTTTTACTCTTGCTTTAAATTCTGGATTTGAAATTGTGGTAAGGCTGATTTCATTTCCTGCCGAGATTTACAGGCTTTTTATTGGCAGATATTTATTTTTATTGGCTATGGGGGCTTTTTTCAGGATGATCCGTGGACAAAAGGTAAAGACGAGGTATCTCTTTGGATCATTAGTTATTGGGCTGTTGTATGCTTGTGTTACTAATCATTTTCGTCTGCCGGATGGGACTTATTCATGGAGTTTGTTTAAATATTGGCAGATTACGGCTTTCCCGGTAGCGTTTTATCTTTTCCCGTTTTTTTATCTTTTAATAAGATATTTGCATGATGTGCAGATAAAAACTTGGTTCGGGGCTGTTATGCAGAAAATAGGAAGTTGTACTTGGTATATTTATTGTGTTCAGATGTTTTATTTTTTTATTGTATATGAAATGTGTGGTTTTAAAGTTTTATTGAGGCATATCCCTCTGGTTTTTGAGTTAATAGTGAGTTTTCTAATCTGTGGGATAGGTGGATATTTGCTTTATGTTGTGGAAAAATGGATAAGGAAGAAAGTGGTTGGTGGCAGGGGAATTATTGAAGTTCCTAAAAAATTCTGATTGATTTGGCAGAAATTTTAATTTATAATGATCTTGAGGCCATATACCTTTTGGAAATGGCTTCTTGATCTTACCGGCGATACAAAAAGGAGGACCTGTGGATACAGAAATAAAAAATGCGATTAGTGCAGCGGACGAAGATGCCCAATATGACGACAGGGCAAAACGCCTGTTGGGAAACTGAATATTGTCCTGATCGGTATAGCAAATGAACTTCCGGAGCATGATGATAAATATGAGCTGCACCGTCTGCTGAGTACGCTTTTGTCAATGGAACTTTCCGTTGATGAAAAATTAGGGATTATGGAGAATGAGTACAGTATTGCGGTAGACGATAGAATAAGAGAGGACGTGAGCGCTATGTGTAATTTATCACAGGGAATCAGGGAAAAAGGAAGAGATGAATGCTGTAGAAGAAATTATTATAAATATGTATGAGAATAATTTTACACTTGAGCAAATAGCGCTGGCAACAAAGAAGAGTGTAGATGAAGTTACTATTGTCATCAAGAAAAGGGGGACTGTACTGGTATAAATGCAATAAGGAACTGTTTAGAAACAATAAAGCGGCGGACTGATTTTACGGAAAGACAGTTTACCGCTTTTTCTGTTTTTAGGAAGAAAGACAGTCAGTCAGGTTTGGTTGTCTTTTTCTTTTTATTAGGGTATGATATAATCTGATTCAGGGAGCCATGCGGATACCCTTGACCGAAAGTGAAAAAGTGTTTAATGGGCGGAGTGCAAACGATTTAAACAGGGAGGAGATACAGCGTTATGCCGTTACCCCAAAAAGATACGTATACAGTTGATGATATTTATTCCCTGCCTGGGGGATAGCGTGCGGAACTGATTGATGGAAGAATTTATGATATGGCTCCGCCATTGAGAATTCATCAGGAACTTGTTAGTCAGTTTACTAAGGTTATTGGTCAGTATATTGATCAAAATAGTGGCTTTTGCAGGGTGTATCCTGCTCCGTTTGCTGTATTTTTGAATGCGGATGATAGAAATTATGTTGAACCGGATATTTCGGTTATCTGTGATAGAGGGAAACTTGACGATCGTGGCTGCAATGGCGCGCCGGATTGGATTATTGAAATTGTTTCTCCAAGTACACAGCGTATGGATTATAGTGTAAAATTGTTTAAGTATCGGACGGCGGGGGTTCAGGAGTATTGGATAGTGAATCCTGTAACACGGACGGTTCAGACGTATTTTTTTGTGGGGGGGGAGGAAGATTCCGGGCAATTTTCCTTTGATGAAAACATTTCGGTTCAAATATATGGTGATTTTAGTATAAATATCAGGGAACTGTTGGAATGAATGGAAAAAGAACTACGAACAAATATTGGAGGAGCAATCATGTTAATTGACGAACATAAAGTAAAGCAGATCGTTTTGGATGCATGGAAAACAGTCAGTGTGGAATTAGACAATGTCAAAGTATTTACTAAGGGAAGGGCGGATTTTGTCACTCAGACAGATCTTAATATTCAGAGATATATCAAGGAGGCATTATATGAGGCATATCCGCAGATGGGATTTATGGGTGAGGAGGAGAATACTAATGTAGGTTCGGATAGTGTGCGGTGGATTTTGGATCCTATTGATGGAACGACAAATTATATCTATCATTATAATCATTCTGCAATATCTCTGGGACTTAAGGGGGAAAGCGGGATATTGTTTGGGGTGGTCTATAATCCGTTTACGGGAGAATTGTTTTCCGCAATGAAGGGGAAAGGGGCATTTCTAAATGATTCTCCAATACATGTCACGGATACGGAGACGCTGGATGATGCTTTGATTGCGATTGGGACGTCGCCGTATAACAAAGAGCTGGCGCCGGATGTATTTAGGAAAATAGAAAAACTGTACGGCAGGGTATTGGATATCCGGCGTACCGGTTCGTCGGCGCTGGATTTGGCCTATGTGGCATGCGGAAGGCTGGATGCTTATTTTGAGTATCGGTTAAAGCCCTGGGACTATGCAGCAGGAGATATTATTTTGTCAGAGGCTGGCGGTGTGATGAGAGGAATTGGTGGAAACCAGATTTCGTATGAAAGGGCGTCGGATGTTGTTGCCGGGGCAAATGAAAAGTTGATTGGGGAAATGTTGGAGGTGCTGAATCGTTCCTCTTTTTGATTTGGGAAGTGTTGTAACTGTGGGGGCAGTCGTAATAAGAAAAATTTTAGTCAGCTCAGTCTGCCGAGGGCATTCTGATCAACGATAATGAGTAACGTCATCTGCTCGCTGAACGGCAGGTCAGGATCTGGTGTCACGATAATTTCTTTGTCCTGACGAAGGGCAATAACGTTTACATTTGCTTCATTTCGCAAGTTTAGTTCACGCAGTGTATGGCCGACCCATTCCGGGCGCATAGCGATTTCTACCATGCGAATCGTTTCTGAAATTTCTACAATGTCGATGATATTGCCGGTCAGAAGATGTCTGGCGATTCGTATTCCAGATTCCTGTTCAGGGATAATGACTTTGTCCGCGCCTACTTTCTCTAAGATGCGTGTATGGACAGCATCTTTTGCTTTCGCACAGATAAAGGGAACTCCGGAATCTTTGCAGTGGATTGTGGCGAGGATGCTCGCGTCAAGATGTCCGGTGATGGCAATGATGGCGACGTCCATGTTAGAGATACCGAGTGCATGCATGGCTTCGGCATCACGTACATCTGCGGATACGGCCTGGGTGACGATGTCTGACAGTTCATGAACCCGGTCTTTGTTGGAGTCCACAGCAAGGACGTAGGCGCCGGCAAGTGAGAGTTCTTTGGCGATGCTCTCGCCAAATTTTCCAAGTCCAAAGATAACAAATGATTGATTGCGATTCATGTTGATATTCCGCCTTTCTTAGAAACTGTTAGAGAATAATGTGTGAAAGCAAAGTATCCGCGTTAACCTACGGTAATGTTTTCTTCCGGATATTCGATTAACGCCCGTTTTGCCCGGTTGCTAAAGAGAATTGCCAGGGAAATTGGGCCGATTCGTCCAAGGTACATGCAGAGGGTAATGATTAGTTTCCCGCCGGTATGCAGCCGGGGCGTTAAGTCTCTTGAGAGCCCGACGGTGCCGATCGCGCTTGTTGTTTCATAGGCAATATCAAGCAGTGAGCCGGGTTCGGCAACGGACATGGCAATGATGGCCAGGCATAATGCCAGAAAACTGACGCTGGTGACGGCGAGCGCTTTTTGTATGGTTTTGCGGGGAATAGTTCTTCCGAAGACGACAACATGTTCCCGGCCTTTTACGGTGTTAATGGTACTTAGTACCAGCAGGACAAATGTGGTTGTTTTGATGCCGCCGGCTGTTCCGATGGGAGAACCGCCGATAAACATAAGCATTAGACAGATCATGACGGTTGTGCTTCTCAGTTCTGCCTGTGGGAAGGTGACATATCCAGCCGTCCTGGTGCTTACCGACTGAAAAAAACTTGCCTGTAGTTTTTCAGGAATGCTTAGTCTGCCGATTGTTCCCGGATTATTATATTCCAGGAAAAATATGGACAGGCCGCCAATCAGAATAAGAACGATGGTGGTAGTTAATACAATTTTGGTGTGGAGGTGGAATTTACCTGGGATTTTCCTGATGGGAAAGTTTATCCGGCGGTACTTTTTCCAGATGCTGATGACATCCCACCACACAATAAATCCTAATCCGCCCAGGATAATCAGGAGCATAGTGACCAGATTTATCCAAGGGTGGGTGAGATAACTGCCCAGACTGTTATCTCCAAGGATGTCAATGCCTGCGTTGCAGAAAGCGGAGACGGAGTGGAAGAGGGAGTACCAGCATCCGCGGAGTACACCATATCTAGGAATAAAGACGAAACTGTAACAGACGGCTCCGGCGGTTTCTACCAGAAAAGTTCCAAAGAAAATTTTCCGCAGAAACCTGACGAGACCATCCAGTGTGTCCAGGTTTAATGCGTCTTCCAGCAATATTCTGTCTTTTAGAGTGATTTTCCTGCCCATAACCATCATTATGCCTGTGGTAAAGGAGATGATGCCTAAGCCGCCAAGCTGGATAAGAAGCAGGATGACGATTTTGCCGAAAAAACTCCAGTGCAGATAGGTTGGAACGGTCACTAATCCAGTGACACAGACGGATGTGGCAGCGGTAAAGAGGGCATCGATGGGAGCGGTGGCGGTTCCGGAAGCAGAGGAACAGGGGAGCATCAGAAAAATGGTGCCCAAAACGATTGCGCTTAAAAATCCAAGTGCAATAATCTGAGTGCTGGATAAATGTAGTCGTAATGATTTCATGGATGTGGCCTCTCTAAAGTTGTTATGGTACTATTCTCCGGCGTCCAAGCGGCATTCCAACTGGCAGTCAAATGGCTCTTCGGCCACATGTTTCGGATGATATTCCTCTGCCTCAACACATCCCATTTTTTGGTAGAAGGCCTGGCTTTCTATGGCTGAGTGGGCGGAGATATAAAGTTTATGCGCCCCGTGTTCTTTAGCCCACTTTTTTGCGGCAAGAAAAAGTACGGTGCCAATTCCTTTATTCCGCATATCCTCGGAAATATGAATGCTCGACAGGTCAATGTATCTGTGTTCGCCGCCAAAGAGTTCTGGTTCTGCTGAAACAAATCCTTTTAATTTGTTATCGTCAAAGGCGGCATAGACGAAACCGCCGGAAAGAACTGTATTTTTCAAGCAGGAAATCAATGTCTGGTAATCCGCTTCGGTCCAGTCGTCAATAAAAGGTGCGTCTTTAATCGTCCAGTTCCCGTTTTCCTTTCGCCAGCATTTGGTGACGGTCTGGTGGCGGATAAAGTCTTTAAACAGGTTTCTGTTTATTTCGTTTATGGATAATCTTCTATATTGAATCATTTTAGTTATGCTCCTTTATATACCATTTTATGACGTTTATAAAAGGCGTTAATTCTTCGCTATCGTCATTAAGATAGATTTGCTCTATTGTAGCCCTGTCTAATTTTAGCAGCTGTCTATATGTAGCCTGTCTTCGTTCCCTATTAGTATACGCAATTTTTATTAGAAAAGCAATAAATTCACCAGATTGTGAATCGTAAATACTAACCACAAGTGACGCTTTTTGAAGTTTGTTGCCTCCATTATTGAAATATAGAGGAATTTCGTGTATAGTATTCCTTGGTAATAAGGAACTGTTCACAGTTCCTAAGTTGAAATGCGCCGTGAAAGGCGCAGTATGGAGGAATACTATGAAAACGATTTGGAAAAAGTACACGGAAACCAACCTGATTATTCGGATTTTAATTGGGCTTGTCATTGGTGCGGTGATTGGCCTGGTATTTCCGAAGTGGGGTGTGGTGGCAATTTTTGGCGATGTGTTTGTCGGTGCGTTAAAGTCAATCGCGCCGGTGCTGGTCTTTGTGCTGGTGATTAGTTCCCTGGCAAATGCAGGAACCGGGATTGGAAAGAAGTTTGGTACAGTCATTATTTTGTATATGCTGAGTACATTTCTTGCCGCGCTGGTGGCGGTAATCGCCAGCAATCTTTTCCCGGTGACACTGTCGCTTACGCAGGTGGCAGACATGGAAAACGCTGCACCGAGTGGTATTGGCGAGGTGCTCAATACCCTGGTGCTGAATATGGTTGCCAATCCGGTGAAGGCGGTCGCCGAGGCAAATTATATTGGAATACTGACCTGGGCGGTTATTCTGGGGCTGGCATTAAAGCAGATTTCAGCAGAGAATACGAAGAGCATTCTCAAAGATATTTCGGATGCCGTGACCAGTGCCGTGCGCTGGGTGATCAATCTGGCACCATTCGGAATTATGGGGCTTGTATTTACCTCGGTGTCTGAGAATGGAATGGGGATCTTTACTGATTATGGAAAGCTGCTGCTTGTGCTGGTAGGCTGTATGTTAGCAATTGCCTTAATTGTCGATCCGCTGATTGCAGCAGTTTGTTTGCGGAGAAATCCGTATCCGCTGGTTTTCCGCTGCTTTAAGGAGAGCGGACTGACGGCGTTCTTTACCAGAAGTTCTGCAGCCAATATTCCGATCAACATGGCGCTCTGTGAAAAACTTGGTCTGGACAGAGACACTTATTCTGTTTCGATTCCACTTGGCGCAACCATCAATATGGATGGCGCGGCGATCACGATAACGGTAATGACATTGGCGGCGGCACATACGATTGGCATTCAGGTGGATATTCCAACAGCGGTTATCCTGAGTGTGATTGCGGCACTCGGCGCGTGCGGTTCATCGGGCGTTGCGGGCGGTTCTCTGCTGTTAATTCCGATGGCATGTTCGCTGTTCAATATCAGTAATGATATTGCTATGCAGGTTGTCGGCGTTGGATTTATTATCGGAGTTGTCCAGGATTCCTTTGAGACGGCAATCAATTCGTCAGGTGATGTGCTGTTTGCGGCCACGGCAGAGTTTATGCAGTGGCGAAAGGAAGGCCGAGAGATTAAATTTTAGAGTATGTCTGCGTATCGTGTTTAAATGAAGAAATTAGGTGTTGACAACTGTGCATATACTGTATATGATTATATATACAGTATATGCACAGTTGTTTTTTTGGTGCTAAAGGCCGCATGGGGGATTATTATGTTAAAGATTAGTCATGTCAGCAAGCGTTATGATGGATTCTGGCTTCAGGATATTTCGCTGGACATTCCGAAAGGATATATTGTGGGAATGTTGGGGGAGAATGGCGCCGGAAAATCGACCCTGCTAAAGATTATGTTAGGGTATGTGAAGCCGGACAGCGGAAGCGTCTGTATGGGCGATTGGGATATGTGGAGGTCGGAGGATGAGCAGAAGAGGATGAAAGATGAGATGGGGTTTGTGCTGAATGAAGAACTTTTTTCCCCATATGACACGTTGCTTGACAATGGCAGACGCTATGGAAAGTATTACCAAAAATTTAGCCGTGAGGAATTTTTTGGCTTCCTTCAGGAGTTTGGTTTGGAAGAAAAGCGTAAATACGGCAAACTTTCCCGTGGGGAAAAGTTGAAGTTCCAGTTTGCATTTGCCTTATCCCATCATCCAGGGCTCTTGCTTTTGGACGAACCGTTAGGAAGTTTTGATGTGTCATTCAGGGAAAAGTTTATGACACACTTGAGCCATTTTGTAGAGGACGGCGAGCATAGCGTGGTATTGGTGAGCCATCTGACGCAGGAATTAGACCAAATTGCGGATTATATCGCACTGGTTCACCGGGGGAAATTGTTGGATTTTTCAGATATTGAGGAATTGCGGGAGCGTTACCGTCTGGTCAGCGGGGAAAAGTATAAAATCAATTTGTTAAAGCCTGAGCGGGTAGTATACCGGGAAGAGGGTGCTTTTTGCACAAAGGCGCTGGTCAGGCATAATTCGTATTGCCGGTATGATAAGGAACTGGTGGTGGAGGTGCCTGGATTGGAAGATATCTTGTATTATGTGTTGAAAGGAAATGAGAAAAACAGCGTGTCTGAAAAATAGGAGGGGAGGCATGAGATATGTTGAAAATGGTGATTAGTGACTACCGCATGGATTTGAAGAGAATCGTCAAAGAATCGAAGGCGGTTGACTGGACAGTTCGTCTAATGGTGGCAGAATATTTTTGTTTTATGCTTACAATTTACAGTAATGGGAAACTTCTGGGGCATGGCAGGCAGAAAGTTTGGAGCATGGTGCTGTATATTCTTATTGTTATCTCTCTGGGGATGGGAAGTTTTCATTCTAACCGTTTGGGAAAAATGTTTTATCTGCTGCCGGTATCGCAGCAGGACAGAAGGAACTATCTTCTGGCAGGTTACTGGTTTAGAATTTTGCTTGCTGTTTTGGCGGTGGGCAGTTGTACTGTTGTGGGTGTAGTTTTTGTCGGTGTGCCGCTTTTGCAGGGGGCGCTTATTTTGGGGCATTTCTTTATGGTAATGTGTATAGTCCATGCGTATTCCAATACTCCTTGGGAAACAGGGGAAAAGAATCCTGTGCAGTGGCAGTATCGTGTGACATATGCGGAGTTTATGATATTTCAGAACTGGGATAGCCAGAGACATATGCGGTGGCGGTATTATTTATCTTGTATATGTGGTGTGGGCGGGGTGTTTTTGATTGTTCTGACGGTGACCGGAAAATACAGGCACTGGGCTTTCGCCCTGGTAACCGTTGTCCAGGCAGCAGTGGTGGCGATGCTTTGTGCTTCTTATTGGAAGGATGATAAGAGGTTTTCCTAAACCGGTGAAGAAATGCAAAACAGCATTTTTCACAAACAGGTCAAATCTGTTTTGCTATTTTGTGAAGCAAGGGATGCGGCCAGGGCAACACCTAATAAACAATGGATAACAGGAAATTATCTTCATAAATTTGTTGTGAATAGAAACAAGTAAATGCTGTTGCCCTGAGGATGCGGCATGGAGGAATGAAATGAAAATTGTAATTAAATCCCAGGGGACGATGGCCATCTATGAGCAGATTGTGAACCAGTTAAAGAATGGGATTATTTCGGGAGAGTTAAAGCCGGGGGAGGCGATGCCTTCTATTCGTCGTCTGGCAAGTGATTTGGAGGTAAGTGTAATCACGACGAAGCGTGCCTATGAAGAGTTAGAAAAGGAAGGGCTGGTACGTTCCGTGACCGGAAAGGGTTTTTATGTCTGTGAGGCAAACCAGGATTATCTGCGGGAAAAGCAGATGATGATGTTGGAGAAACAGATGAGAGAAGTGTTAGAGGAGTGCAGGCAGGCGGGGCTTACGCAAGGGGATGTGGTGGAGATGGTGCAGGCTTTGTATGGAGGTGGAGAGTATTGATTGCATTTGAACATGTATCGACGACGGGAAAAGGATTTCTTTTACAGGACATCTCGTTCCGGCTGGAGGATGGCTATATTATGGCGCTTGCAGGGGAGAATGGAGCAGGAAAGACAACGCTGCTTAGACACATCCTTGAGCCGGACATTTCTTATCGTGGGCGAATTTTGATTGACGGAACAGATATCCGGGAGGACAGGAATGGTTGTCTGGAGCGGATTGCTTATGTGTCGGATGACCATGTGATGCCGGAGGTTTATACGGTGTCCGAGGTGTGCAGTTTGTACCAGGAGCTTTATCCGCAATGGAATCAAGAAACGCTTGAACAGGCATTTATTCAGCTTGGAGTGCCTGGAAATGAGCGGATTGGCGGACTTTCGCGCGGTGAGTTTTTTCGTATGCAGATTGCGCTGGGGTTTGCACATCAGGCAGATGTTTTTTTGATGGATGAGGTGACGGGCGGTATGGATCCGTTGTTTAGAAAGGAATTGTGGCGCATTATGCGCAGACTGGCGGCAGAGGGAGCGGATATTTTGCTGGTTACACATATTATGGACGAAGTTTGGCAGAAATGTGATTATCGGGGAATTTTGAATGAAGGCAGGCTGACAGAGTGGGGGGAGGCTGGATGGTTATGAGCGGACGGCAGGATGCAGGACCAGTGGGGAGGAAGCGGTTTCATTTAGATGAAAGAATCGTGAAATTTGATGAGAAGGCCGTAAAATTTGAGGAGATAAGGAATTCCGGCGTCGGAGGGATGAGTCTGGGAATGATTTTCGTTAATTCTTTTGCCGTTATTCTGATGATTGTTCCATTTGGCCAAATGTTGTTTGAGGAGACGGGAAGGGTGACAGGAGGTGTCTGGACGCTGATCCAGGGGTGCCTGCTGATGATTGGGGTATACCTGCGTATGCAGTGGCTGCTTGGGCTGGAACGAGGGGGAAAGATGATTTCGTGGAAAGAATACCTGAAATATGTGCCGGTAGACTGGAAGGAGTACCGGCGGCACCGTATCTGGGTGCTTTTGCGCTATACGGGAAAAATGCTGTTCTGTTATGTTATTTTGCAGGGAATTTCCCAGTTATGTGCCATTGCGGTGATGGGCGCAGAAGCCCACTGGGGGGAACTGGTCTATGCGCCTCTGATGTGTATGGGCTGGATTTTGCTGCCAGGGCTGTTTTTCATCTGGAGATGGTGCTAAGGAACTGTTAAAAAATTACTCATGACAATTACTTGTCTAAATGCTCATCTGCGGCATCAGAAAATCTTGACATAGCCCGCTATGCCTGCGATTTTCTTCTTTGCAGCTGAACATTGATACGGCGTCCTTGTCACAAGTAATTTCTGAACAGTTCCTTAGGGCTGGTATTTCCCTTTTTTAAGAATAGGCATCAAGAAATGACCGTATTGCTCCATAGTATTGGTTAGGGGCTTTTTCATGGGACTGGGCGTGTCCGGCGCCCTCGATGATGATGATTTTTTTGGGGCAGGCGGCAGCCTTGTATAAGTCTTTGGACATCTGCACAGGAATCATCGCATCCTGACCGCCGTGGATAAACAGGGTGGGAATGGAGCTAACGTGTACTGCGTCGATCGCGGACGCATTCTTTAGGTCATATCCGCCCCGCAGTTTTAACATGAGGCGTGCGGTATCGACGAGGGGAAAGGCAGGCAGATGAAACCATTCGGTAATTTTTTGACTGAACATGGCGTAAGCGTCCGTGTAGGCGCAGTCTGAGATGACCGCCTTTACGTTTGCCGGCAGTTTGCTGCCGGTCATGATCAGGGCGGTTGCAGCGCCCATGGACTGGCCGTGAATGACGATGCTGGCGTCACTGTCCTGTGACAATATGTAATCTAGCCAGAGTTTACCATCCTCATGGTCCGTCCAGCCCATTCCGATAAAATCGCCTTCGCTTTCTCCCTGGCATCGCAGATCCGGCACAAGTACATGAAATCCCTGCCCGGAATACCAGTGGGCAAAAGGGTACATTTCTTCTTTCCAGCCGGTATATCCATGTAACAGCAGTACCCACTGGTGGCTGGCGCCGTCTGTAAAGAATTCCTGCGCCGTCAGGTTGTAGCCGTCCGTGGATTTTCTGGTTAGTTTTTGCCCGCGGGCGCTGGCGAGCCATTCTTCTGTGCTGTCTAACATTTCTTTCCGATTTGCTTTGATGTCGTCCGCCTGAACCTGCATGGCATAGCTTTCTGTGGTGATTCGCTCAAAGGCATCCAGTTTTTCCATAAAGGAAGGGACGAGTGCCGCGCTGACCAGAAAATTAACCAGGGTAAAGTAGAGAAGGGCCAGTGCCGCCAGTACCACGAGAATCATCTTTCGCCGCCGTTTCCGTTTTGTGGCGGGGAGGAGGTTTTTTGTCGTCTTTTCCATAGTTATCCTGTCCTGTTCTGAATGATTACGGTATCTTTCTTCTATTTTAGCGCATTTTGTCCGAAAATGAAATGGAAAAAACTGGTTTTCGCAGAGGGGTTAGGACGGTAGGTTACTATGAGCGGCATAGCCGTGAATAGTAACAACGGTAGTGAACAGTAACCGGTAGTTACGCCCGGGACAAAGGCATTGTGCTGAAAAGATTTGACACCAATGTATATCTTGATATAAAATGAAGATACCGTTTTTGCGGTTTGGTATGATGAGAGGTTTTGGGACGTGACAACGGCATTTTTTGAGGGATATTGTTTTTGTTGTAGATGGAGGCATAGAATGGACAGCAGGAAAAGGGTGAACATATTACGATGGATAGCGGATGGGCTGCGTGTTATTATCGGGGCAGCCGGCGGATATGTGGGAGTGATCTCCAATGTGCTGGGGGCGATGCTGGGGATTCTTGCATCGGTGCTGGCGGTGTGCGTAATTGCGGGGATCTGTGTTTATATTAAGGTGCTGCCGATGTTTACGGAGGCGAGAGATGAAGTATTTGACAAGTTGGTGAACCTGAGCGAGGATGATTTCATCATGAGTGAGGACACGATCATTTATGATGCGAAGGGGAATGAGGTCGGTTCGGTTAATACCGGGCGGTATACATATGTGGAAATTAAGAATATCTCTCCGTATATCTATAATGGCTACATAGCTGTGGAGGACAAGCGTTTCAGGACTCACGGCGGTGTGGATCTTCTTGCGACGATGCGCGCCGGTGTAGCCCTTCTGAAAAATCATATGGAAATTACGCAGGGTGGCAGTACTATCACCCAGCAGGTCATCAAGAATAATCTTTTAACTCAGAGTCAGAGTTATACCAGAAAAATTGCGGAAATCCTTCTTGCGCCTACGGTGGAGGCAAAATTTTCCAAAGATAAGATCATGGAGTTTTATTGTAATAGCAACTTTTATGGAAACCGTTGTTACGGAGTGGAGGCGGCGAGCCAGTATTACTTTGGGAAGAGCTGTGCCGATCTGGAACCGCAGGAGGCGGCGTTACTGATCGGGATATCCAACAGCCCTTCACGCTATGATCCAGTGGCAAATCCTGAAAATGCCCTGAAGAAGCGTAACGAGATCCTCAGTCTTATGGCTAAGGAAAATGTGATTACGCAGAAAGAGTATAATGCTGCAGTAAAAAAGAAGATCAAGGTGTTACAGATTGCTGAGGACGGTACGAATGAAAGTTATGTGACCAGTTATGCGATCCATTGTGCGGCGCTGGCACTGATGGAGAAGGAGGAGTTTGCCTTCCAGTATACCTTTAAAGATAAAAATGATTATAAGGAATATAAAGAACATTACAGCGAGGTGTACAGCAAAAAGTGCAGCGAGATACGCGCAGGGGGTTACAGGCTTTACACCAGCATAGATATGAAAAAGCAGAAAAAGCTGCAGAAATCGGTGAACGAAGGGCTGGCCTACAATAAAGAGAAAAATAAGGAGTCTGGAAAATATGCCCTGCAGGGGGCGGCGGTCTGCGTGGATAATGCGACAAATTATGTTGTTGCCATTGTCGGCGGACGCGGCACAAAGGATGCATATAACAGGGCGTATCTCTCGGCCAGGCAGTCGGGAAGTTCCATTAAGCCGTTGATCGATTACACTCCGGGGTTTGAGTCGGGCGTATTTTCACCGGCTACCTTGGTGACGGACAAGCCGATTGAGAACGGGCCGAAAAATGCAGGGGGGTCCTATCGTGGCAATCTCCGTATCAGGGAGGCGGTGGAGCGTTCCATCAATACTATTGCATGGCAGGTGCTCCAGAAGATCACGCCGGCGTATGGCATGTCTTTCCTGGATAAAATGCATTTTCACAATCTCAGTTATGTGGACAATGATAATCTCGCATTGTCCCTTGGCGGGTTTACCGAAGGGGTGCGTGTTGTGGATATGGCCAAGGGATATTCTACCCTGGCAAACGGCGGAAATTATAGTGACAGAACCTGCATCCGCAAGATCGAGCGCGTGTCGGACGGTGAGGTTTACAAAAACTCTGAGGAGACAACACAGGTGTATTCAGAGGATGCGGCGTGGCTGATGACCGATGTGTTAAAGGGGGTTCTGAATGAATCTTATGCTACGGGACATGCGCTAAAACTTGGCAATGACCAGATCTGCGCTGGAAAGACCGGGACGACAAATTCTGGCAAGGATGTCTGGTTTTGTGGGTATACAAAGTATTATACGACGGTAGTCTGGGCAGGCTATGATACGCCGAGGGCGATGCCGGGTGCTTCCGGGGCGGCGATCTCAGGTAAGATCTGGAAGGATTTTATGGACAAAATACATCAGAACCGTGAGCCGCAGGATTTTTCCGTACCAGACACGGTCTGCCTTGCGCGTTATGACAGTGCGGGGAATATCATCAGCGGGACAGAGAAGAGCGGGACGGACAAACGAACCGAAGGGATGGAGTATTTTTCTACGCTTATCCTGGCGGAGAAGTCGGAGTATGCGTCGCAGCTTGAGGACGTACAGTATCGGAAGAGTGTTCTTAAGAAACTCAAGTCGTTTGAGTCTATGGTGATCAAGGAAATGAAGGATTACTATACGCTGGAACAGACGTATGAACAGTTACGGAACATGATTTCTGCTATCGAAGATGATGATGTGCGCAAATCCTATGCTACCCGCGCTAAGAATAAGTATGATTCCCTCAAGGATGAGACGGTTGAGTGGGCAAAAGTGGTTAAGGCATATGAGAAATACCGGGCAGAAGAGAACCAGGTTCTTGCTGAGGAGAATAAGTATAAATCTAAGGAAGAGCGCAAGCAGCAGAAGAGACAGACGCGCATTAAATTAGCCAGGGCGCGGATCAGGAGACTGAGGCTGTTCGACTATCTGCCGGATAATGCGGAGGAACTGATTACGGCTGCCGAGGAGGCAGTAGAGGCATGCAAGGAATACAGTGAGTACGCTGAACTTAAGAAACTGCTGGATAAGAATGCAGAGTATCTGAGAAATCTGCCGGAGTCTAAGCCTTCGCCAAAACCGTCCAGCACACCTGCCGGCCCACAGCCGACAGAGACACCGTTTGAAACGCCAGGGCCAGGCGGTGATGAGCAGGAATAGAAAGGAGGGGGCAGAGGATGAAATCTAGGAATGTTAATGGAGAAGAAGAGAAGCCTGTGTTGCCTTCTGAGAGGGAAATGGCAGCAGACCGCAGCCAGCCTGGCAAAAGGACTGTTCCGTCAGGGAAAAAGGAGGGGCAGCCTTTGGAGGAGAGGAGGGTTATCCGAAAGGAGGGAAAGTTGTCCTCATCTGCAGAGCCGAAGGGGAGTGAAGAGGCGAGAGAACTGGACTGGGCATTGGCGAGAATGTCCGGCAGAAAGGCGGAGGACAGGACAGGGCTGCGGGAGGGGGACGCGGAAACCTCCGGAGAGAAAAAAAAGCCATTGTCGAAATCGGAGGAAAGGCTGAAAAGTTTTGGCCGGGTCGGGCAGTGGTTCCAGACCCTTTGCTGGATAAATATTCCGGTTATTGGGTTTATCTATGTGATTGTGCTGGCGCTGCGGAAAAAGACACCGCCGCAGAAGAGATCGTTTGCCATAGCATACCTTTTGTACAGGTTGTTGGTGCTGTGCATCGCATTGACGATACTGTATGTATTGTATAAGGTTGGATTGAGTTTTGTGGCTGAAATCCTGCGTTATGCAGGTTCGGCACTCGGTTAGGATAAGTGGGCAGAGGGGATAGTGATGGAGGACTGGTATTGGTATGAGGTGACGGGGGAATGCACGGTTCGTTTGCTGCGCATATTCGGGACCTCGCCGGAGGTTATAGTGCCGGAGAGGATTGCAGGGAGGACGGTGACGGAACTTAGTGCATATTGTTTTGCACAGGAGGACAAAGCTGTTTCCTTTGCGGTCTGTTCGGAGAGATTATCAGGGGAGGAGGCCGGGCGTGAATTTGAGAGGCTTCTTGGAAACCAGGGAATCCGTAAACTTTGCGGGGGATATCTCCGAAAGGTGACGCTTCCGCAAAGCATTGCCGCGATCGGCGATTTTTGCTTTTACCAGTGTAGCCATTTAGAAGAGATCACACTGGGAAATGGGTTGAACGGGATAGGCGGTGATGCGTTTATGAATTGCCGTGAACTTCATAAGATCGTGATACGCGGTGGAATAGTGGAGCCAAGCGGGTTAAAGCAGATTCTTGCACAGCGCCCGGCGGAGACGGAGGTGTCCTTTGTGACGGATAAGGGGACGGAGGGCGTGCTCTTATTTCCAGAGTATAGTGAGACATACGATGAGGTTGGACCGGCGCACATTTTTGCGTTGACGATTGAGGGGGAAGGATTTCGCGCGAGGCAGTGTTTTCGGGGTGGTGTGGTGGATCTGGCACAGTATGATGGTATATTTTCGCAGGCGCGCACGGTGGAAAGCGAGCGGACGCTGTGTCGGATGGCTTTGATGCGGCTGTATTATCCGGCGGGATTGTCGGGGGAAGGCAGACGGACGTATGAGGAATATCTCAGGGCGCATGCTGGTTATGCCGGGAAGGCCCTGGTCAGGGACAGGGAGTCCGGGCTTTTGTTTTTTGCGGGGGAGCAGGGCTATCTGGGAGAGCAGGAGGTCGCGGACTGCATTCTCTATGCCGCTGCAGAAAATTGGACGGAGGGGGCCGGTATGCTTTTACAGTATCAGAAGAAGTGGTTTGCCAGGGATGGGAAGGATGAATACTCTTTTGAGGAGTTTTAAGATAAGAAATTTTCGGGGAAAGGAGCGGGGCAGTTGGGAAAGGCAGTGAGGACACAGACGCAGACGGAGTGGGAGGAGGAGATGTCGGGAAAGGTTCTTCGGTTTGTGCACGATGAACTTTATGCGGAATTCCGTTTTATGGGGATTGCTCTGTCGTCGCTGTCGCCGAGGCCGGATAGGCGGGTGGCCACATTTGCGACGGACGGGACGGAGTTATTTTATCAGACGGAGCAGCTTTTGCGGCTTTTCCAAAAGAATCCCGGGTATCTGGACCGCCTGTACCTGCACACCGTGTTTCACTGCATTTTTTCTCATCTGTGGATAGCGGGACGGCGGGATAGGTTTTTGTGGGGCATTGCTTGTGATATCGCGGTGGAGTATGCGATTGATTCGATGGATAAACCGTGCACAAGACGCATCCTGACCTGGACCCGCCAGAGGATGTATGATTCCTTGAAGGCGATGCAGGAGGGAATTTCGGCGGCGCAGATCTACCGTTTTTTGGCTGAGCGGACTCGGGAGGAATTGATGGAGCTGCATCAGGAATTTTTTGCCGACGATCATGTTTTCTGGCCGAAGGAGGAACAGCAGAGTGCGGTGGCCGAAAATGCCAGAAAGAATTGGAACAGGATAGCAAGGCAGACGCAGATGGAGCAGAGCAGGCGCGGACATGACGCGGAGAAGGGGGAGGAGGCACTGACTGCCCAGATGCGGGCGGGAAAGAGCCGGAGGAGATACCGGGACTTTTTGAAAAAGTTTGCCGTGCTTCGGGAGGAACTTCACTGCGACCCAGATGAATTTGATCTGGGATTTTATTCTTATGGACTGTCACTGTACCACAATATGCCGCTGATCGAGCCTCTCGAGAGCAGAGAGGTGAAAAAAATCAGGGATTTTGCCGTAGTGGTGGATACCAGCTATTCGACGAGCGGGCAGCTGGTGGAAAACTTTCTCAGGGAGACCTTTTCGCTTTTGAGCCAGGAAGACAGCTTTTTTCATCAATGCAGGATGCATGTTATCCAGTGTGATGAGGAGGTACGAGAGGATACCGTAGTGACTGGCAGGGAGCAGATTGATGCGCTGTTTAGGAACTTTGAGATTCATGGAGGAGGCGGCACGGATTTCCGGCCGGCCTTTGCATATGTGGACGATCTGGTCAGGCAGGGGGAATTAAAGAATTTGTGTGGCCTTTTGTATTTTACGGATGGTAAGGGGATTTATCCGGAGAAAAAGCCGGAGTATAGGACGGCGTTTCTTTTTTTGGAGGATTATAACGAGGAGGCAGTTCCGGTGTGGGCGATCCGGCTGCGCCTGGAGGAGGAAGATTTTTTATAGGCGAAGGTTTGTCGCTGTATGATTGAAGGGGCAGGGCGTTTGAGCTTTTTGCCACGATAGAGAAGCGAAAAGTGAGGAATGGACAGAATGAATATAAAAGAAGCAAAGCAGGAGATGAAACATACCGTGGAGGCATATCTCCAGAGGGACGAGGCGGGTGAGTATCTGATTCCGGCGGTCAGGCAGCGGCCTGTCCTGCTGATGGGACCTCCGGGAATCGGAAAGACACAGATTATGGAGCAGGTGGCGAGGGAATGTGGCATTGCACTTGTCGCTTATACGATTACCCATCATACCAGACAGAGCGCAGTGGGGCTTCCGTTTATTAAGGAGGAAGAATTTGGCGGCCTATCTTGTCCGGTGACGGAATATACGATGAGCGAAATTATTGCGAGTATGTATTATAAGATGAGGGAGACGGGATTGTCTCAGGGAATCTTATTTATTGATGAGATAAATTGCGTGTCTGAGACGCTTGCACCGACGATGCTTCAGTTCCTGCAATGCAAGACCTTTGGAAACAGGGAGATACCGGAGGGATGGATTATTGCCGCTGCGGGTAATCCGCCGGAATATAATAAGTCGGTCAGGGAATTTGACATGGTTACGCTTGACCGCGTGCGCAGGATAGATATTACTGCAGATTACCAGGTGTGGAAAGAATACGCCAGGAAGGCGCAGGTGCATGGCGCCCTGCTAAGTTACCTGGAACTGCGTCCAAAGAATTTTTACCGGGCGGAAGCGGATACGGACGGCTTGCATTTTGTCACGGCCAGGGGCTGGGAAGACTTAAGTGTGCTAATGAAGAGTTATGAGGCGTTGGGAATTCCGGTGACCATGGAGGTGATTTACGAATTTTTGCGGCATGAGGATGTGGCTGAGGACGTGGCCGCCTATCTTGAACTGTATCAGAAATATCAGGATGATTACGGGATTGAGGATATCCTGCGTGGAAGTGTCCCGGCGGAGACGTACAGGAGACTGTATCACGCGGCGTTTGACGAGAGGTTTAGCGTGGTCAATCTGCTGTTGGACGGTCTGTTTCGTGAGATGCGCCGGGTACAGGCGCAGAAGTGGCTGACTGACACATGGTATGCTTTTTTGAAGGAATACCGTGGCCAGGTAGAGGGTGCCGATGACGCGGCAGAGTGTTATCTTTCGCTTTGGTCACGGCGGAGCAGGGAGTATGAGGAGAAGCGGCGCGCAGGACTTTATACGAAGGAGGAAAGGCTCTGGAAGAAATTGATTGCCCGGCTGAAAGAATCCGTGCCGTCTGGCAGTGGTTCTGCGCAGGAAAATTTCCGGCAGGCCAAATTAGGGTTTGATGCGCAGAGAGAGGAAATGGAACGGGAAAAGAAGTCTACGGGGGAAGTGCTGGAACATGCGTTTGATTTTGTGGAGGAGGCTTTTGCTGGTGGCGAAGAGATGGTGATTTTCGTCACGGAACTTACGGTTACCGCGGAGAGCGCGTTTTTTCTGGGGCAGTATACCTGTGAGCGCTACCAGAAGTATAACAGGGAGCTTTTGATCGGGACGAGACGGCGGGAACTGCTGTCGGAATTGGAGGATAGGTAGGAAAAGATGGGAAAGAAGATTTATGCTGTCCGCCGTGGCAGGAAGACAGGACTTTTTGCGACCTGGGCCGAGTGCCAGGAGCAGGTGACGGGATTTTCGGGCGCCGAATACAAAAGTTTTCCGACGAGGGAGGAGGCACTGCGGTTTCTGGGAGGGGCGCAGGAAAGCGGCTATGCCGGGGCGGATGAAGATACCGCTGTTGCCTATGTCGATGGAAGTTTTGATAAACATTCGGGGGATTTTTCTTATGGAATGGTGATCCTGTACCGCGGGGAGGAACTGACATTTAGCCAGAGGATGCAGGACCGGGAATTAGCGCAGATGCACAATGTGGCCGGCGAGATCAAGGGGGCAGAGGCGGCGATGCGCTATGCCGTCGCCCAGGGAATAGCAAAGATCGTCATATACCACGATTATGAGGGAATAGCCAAGTGGTGCAACGGTGCATGGCAGGCAAATAAGGAGGGCACAAAGGCGTACAGGACATATTATGAGTCGGTCAGGGATAAGGTGCAGATTGAGTTTGTGAAAGTCAGGGGGCACTCGGGCGATAAATATAATGATATGGCGGATATGCTGGCAAAGCGTGCTCTGGGGCTGTGAGATGGCGGGAATGATTTTCCGGTATATTTTGGGTGCGGTGATGCGCATTTGGAGGTGTTGGTTTGATGGAGGCAGAAATTTTACTGTGGATTCAGGAGTATCTTCGGATGCCGGGTTTGGATGCGGTTATGCAGGGAATCACCCATCTGGGGGACTTTGGGATATTTTGGATTTTGATGGCGGTTTTGTTGCTCCTCTATGCCGGGACAAGGAGAGCAGGGCTGACGGTGGCAGCCGGGATGCTGGCGTCGTTTGTGATTAACAATTTGATGCTTAAGAATCTGGTGGGGAGGACAAGGCCCTATGAGGTGATCAATGGTCTGACGCTTTTGGTGGACAAGGCGTTCGACCTTTCCTTTCCATCGGGGCATTCCGCGACGTCTTTTGTCGCGGCGGTGATTCTCTGGGGAACGCTGCCAAGGCGCTATGGAATTGGCGCGCTGGCGCTTGCCACGCTGATTTCTTTTTCCAGGCTGTATGTTGGAATCCATTACCCGACGGATGTCCTCTGCGGGGCAGTTTCCGGGATTTTGCTCGGCCTGATTCTATTGAAACTGGATTTGTTTGGCTGTAACGATTCACGGCTTAATGGTAACGGATAGTAACTTATCCGATTAAAAATAACGGTGAATTGTGGTGCTTGCATGTGCGGGGATTTTTTACTATAATGTGGTTTGCGTACATACACTATATATCATTGGAATATGCGCGGAGAGCGGCGCAGGAATGGAGGAAGAGATGAATAAGCAATATGAATTAAATAAGGAATTGGCGCAGATGTTAAAGGGTGGCGTGATCATGGATGTGACGACGCCAGAGCAGGCAAAGATCGCTGAGAGTGCGGGCGCATGCGCAGTTATGGCGCTTGAGCGGATTCCGGCGGATATCCGTGCAGCGGGCGGTGTTTCCCGAATGAGCGACCCGAAGATGATTAAGGGAATCCAGGAGGCAGTTTCCATTCCGGTTATGGCAAAGTGCCGTATCGGCCATTTTGTGGAGGCGCAGATTCTGGAGGCGATTGAGATAGACTATATTGATGAGAGCGAGGTGCTTTCGCCGGCGGATGATGTATACCATATTGATAAGACGAAGTTTAAAGTGCCTTTTGTCTGCGGGGCAAAGGATCTGGGTGAGGCGCTTCGCCGGATCAATGAGGGGGCATCAATGATCCGCACAAAAGGAGAGCCGGGAACGGGCGATGTTGTGCAGGCCGTGCGCCATATGCGTATGATGAACAGCGCAATTTCAAGGATTTCTTCTATGCGTGAGGATGAGCTTTTTAATGAGGCAAAGGAACTTGGCGTGCCGTATGAACTGGTAAGTTATGTTCACGACAACAAGAGGCTTCCGGTGGTGAATTTTGCTGCGGGCGGCGTGGCTACTCCTGCGGATGCCGCTCTGATGATGCAGCTTGGCGCAGAAGGAGTTTTTGTCGGCTCAGGGATCTTCAAATCCGGCAATCCCGAAAAGAGGGCGAATGCCATCGTGAAGGCGGTGACGAATTTCCGGGATGCGTCGCTGATTGCGGAGCTTTCCGAGGATTTGGGCGAGGCCATGGTTGGAATCAATGAGGATGAGATTGAACTGCTGATGGCGGAACGCGGCAAATAATCAGCCGCGTAAGAAACTCTAAATCGACGGTACGCTATAATCCGCATCGCCGATTTAGAGTTACTGACATGCGTGTAAATTTGTATAGAAGTGAAATAGTTACGGAATGGAGAATGAGATGGAATGAAGATAGCGGTGACAGCGGTGCAGGGGGCTTTTCTTGAACATGAGGAGATGCTTCGTGCGCTGGGTGTGGAAGTAGTAGAGCTGCGCAAGGCTGAGGATGTCATGCAGCCTTTTGACGGGCTGGTTCTCCCGGGCGGTGAGAGCACTGTGCAGGGCAAACTTTTGCGGGAACTTGGGATGTTTGATGAACTGCACAGGAGAATTTCTGGGGGGATGCCTGTGCTCGCTACCTGCGCCGGGCTGATTCTTCTGGCAGAGGAACTTTCCAATGATGAAAAGCGTTATTTTGCGACTCTGCCGGTGACGGTGAAAAGGAATGCGTATGGGAGGCAGCTTGGCAGTTTTTTTTGTGAGGGCGAGATAGAGGGGCTTGGGATATTTCCGATGGAGTTTATCCGCGCGCCGTATATAGAGAGGGCCGGAGAGAATGTTGAGATTCTGGCGAGAGTGGACGGGCAGATTGTGGCGGTGCAGTATGAAAACCAGCTTGCCGTGTCCTTTCATCCGGAATTGACAGGGGATACAAGACTTCATCAGAGATTTTTGGATCGTGTACAGGGTGGAAAGGGATGATCATAGGATGGGGAAAAAGGAAGAAGGGATCGGCAGGCCGGAGACGGAGAACGGGGAGCAGTCTTTTGATGACTTGCCGGAGAATACGAAGAATCTGATGATATTAGAGAAGTGCATGAGCCAGATCCTGCGCCAAAATGGCCTTTGGTTCTGGGAACTTGATTTGGTTAACCACAGGATGGAGCGTTTTGCCAACGGAAATTTGTTGGGGACACATGTCGAGAGTATTCCCGATGTGCCTGAGTCATTGTTTAGGCAGCGTAATATCATAGAAGAGGATTGGGATGTCTGCCGTAATATGTTTGCGGAACTTTACCGTGGAAAGGAACAGGTAAAGGCGCAGTACAGGAGTTGGTCAAGCAAGCATCAGGATTATATCTGGTATGAGTACAATTTTTCCCTGATTGAGAAGAAAAATGGCGTTCCTGTCCGCGCTGTTGGTACCAGCAGAGATATTTCTGCCCAAAAGAGGCTGGAACAGCTCTACAAGGAGGAGCAGAAAAATCTTCTGGTGGCCGATGACAGCCTGATCGCTTCAAGCAGGGTGAATTTGTCTAAGGGGCTGGTGGAGAGCCTGGTGATTCAGGGAAAAGATGACCTAACGGAGAGTGTGGTGGATCTGTTGGATTACAGGGAGCGGACGGCGGTCTACCTTGATGACATACAGATATCAGATAAGGACAATTACGACCTTTCGGTGGAGCAGTTGTATCGGATGTACAGGGCTGGTGTGCAGGAGTTCGAAAAGCATTATGTGGCAAGAAAAAAGGGGGATGGCCAGTCAATCTGTATCCGCGTGAACTGCAAACTTCTGGCGCGGCCGGCAAGCGGGGATATTATTGCCTTTTTTTATAATCGTGATGAGACGCTGACGAATATCAGTGAGCTGACGATGAATACCGTTTTGCAGAAAAATTATGAGATGATGGCGATCCTGTTTGTCCATACAAAGCAATACAGGGTGATCAATGAGGGCAAATGGCCGAATGCCTCTTTAAAAGGGACTGTGGACTACAGTGCTGAACTGGAGGAATTTTCAAAGTGTCTGAAAGAAGAAAATAGAAAGGTGATCCTGGAGCAGGTGGAGTTAGAGCGGATTTTATATATGTTGCGGGAAAAATCCCTGTATACGGTGGAGTGCGATATGCTGAACGGGGATGAACTGCGCAGGAAACAGATCCGCTTTTCTTATGCAGATAAGGAGAGAAATATTATTCTGATTGCGCGGATGGATATTCATGATGTGGTGCAGAATGAGAGGGAAAAGCAGCATCGGATGGAGGATGCGCTGAATCTGGCGGAACGGGCCAATAATGCTAAGTCGGAATTTTTGGCGACGATCAGCCATGAGATCCGGACGCCTTTGAATGCGATTATTGGGATGACACAGCTTGCCAGTGAGGAGGCGGATAATCCGAAGGCGGTATTAGAGTATATAGATGAGATCAGGTTGTCCGGCAGGCATCTGCTGAACCTGATCAACAATGTGCTTGACATGTCTAAGATTGAAAGCGGGGAGATTTCTCTGCACCCACAGAGATACCCCTTTGCAGAGCTGCACAGGAATGTATCGACAATGTTTACCCCGCTCTGCGATCAGAAAAATATTAAGTTTGTGACGCTGAATTATGGCGAGCAGCCGGATATGCTGGTGGATAAGATGCGCCTGAATCAGGTGATCTTTAATCTGTTGAACAATGCTGTGAAATATACGCGGACGCGTGGGGAAATCCAGTTTATCACGCTGAACCATTGTCAGGAAAACAGCATGGAGACTAAGTTTATTGTAAAAGATAATGGCATTGGAATAAGTAAGGAATTCCAGGAGCAGATGTTTCAGCCCTTTACCCAGGAAAATAACGCGACGGTTACCTCCAGTCAGGGAACCGGACTGGGGTTGTCTATTTCTAAGGGAATTGTCGATAAAATGGGCGGAGAGATGACGGTGACCAGTGTGATTGGAAGGGGGACGACGTTTTGTGTGCGGATCAGGATGCCAATCGCCAAGGGGTACAGGGCGAAGATAAAGGATACCAGGGTACAGGAGGCAGATTTTTCTGGCAGAAGGATACTTGTGGTCGAAGATCACAACCTGAATCAGGTGATCATCACCAGGCTGTTAAAAAACAGGGGGGGGCGGAGGTTGTGGTTGCCTCAAATGGACAGGCCGGGGTGGAGGAGTTTATTTGCAGCCAGCCGGGCAGTATTGACGCTATTTTGATGGATGTGCGGATGCCGGTGATGGACGGCCTGCAGGCAGCGAGGGCGATCCGGGCGTTGGACAGGCCGGACGCCGGAAATGTTCCGATCATCGCTATGACGGCAAATGCCTATGATGAGGACAGGGAGAAGTCAGGAGCAGCGGGGATGAATGAACATCTGGCAAAACCGATTGACACAAAGGTGCTGTATGAGATGCTGGAAAAATATTTTAGCTGAAGGTGATGCTTTGCTTTTGCCGCCAGGATGAATGATTTGTGCCGCAGAGGGAAGAATAGAGATAGTGCTGCGGCGGGCGGTGCACCCGCAGGAAAGCCGCAGGCCAGTTTACAGCGGGGAGGGCAGAGCGGATATGTTTTATGCCGTGTTGGAGGATGGATTGCGCAGGAGTGACAGGGAGCACTTTTTGGAGAACCCTGTGGGCGTGTGCATCCTTACTCTGGAGGAGTGGCAGAAAAGTTCGGAGTGGAAGGAAAGATTCGGGCTATGGCACGAGGTGGACAGCCTTCATTACTGTAAGATGGAGAGCCATCATGATTTTTTGTTTGGGACGCTCTGCGTCCCGGCAAAGGGGAGGAGTGCAAGAGGGGTATCTTTTGCACTCTTTATTCAAAAAGAACGCGTGATTCTGCTGGACAGAGACGGGAAAATCGCAGAACAGATAGACAAACTTTCTAAGGGGAACAGACGGAAGGAATATTCTCTGGAACGGTTTGTCTATGATTTTTTACAGTCCTTTCTGGCGGAGGATCTGTTGTTTATGGAGTCGGTGGAGCAGGAGATCGCGAATATTGAGGAAGATGTGCTGCGGGGCAGCGCGGAGGAGTTCAGTGGACGGATGCTCAGGATTAAGAAATTGATTGCCAGATTCTGCCATTACTACAGCCAGTTGACAGAGATCGGTCAGGAGCTTTTGGAGAATCAGGAGCATTTTTTTGGGGAGGAGGAATTGAATGCTTTCCGCATGTATTCTGACCGCGTCTGCCGGCTGGCAGACGAGGCAAAGCTGCTGCGGGAATACGCCATGCAGGTTCAGGAGGTGTATCAGTCGGAGATCAGTATCCGGCAGAATGATGTGATGAAGATGCTCACGATCGTGACGACGATTTTTTTGCCCCTGTCGCTGATTGCCGGATGGTATGGGATGAACTTTTCTTCTATGCCGGAACTTTCGTGGCGGTATTCCTACCCGGTGGTGATTGGGATTAGTGTCATTATTGTGGTGGTCAGCCTGGTGATCTTTAAGAAGAAACGGTATTGGTGAGGGGAGCAAAGAAAAACAGCTTCTTAATGGCGGACAGATAGTAGTGAAAATCTCTTTTTTGCACCTTTCCTTCTGCAATAATCGGTGACTGGGTTAACAGTTCGCCGTTCAGGTAATAGTTTTCATAGCCAAGGATGTCTCCCTGGCGTACGGGGGCTTTGACGAGAGTTGGGAGTTCTGTTTTTATTGTGATTTTGTCACTTTTACACAACATGAGCGAGACAGGCTTTTTAGCTGTTTTTTTGATCGCAACGGAGGTTTTTGTCCCTTCGCTGACCGGAAGGGTTTCGGGGAGTTTTTTTTCTTCCAGGGTGACCGGTTCAAAGTTGGCGAAACCATAGTCCATGAGTTTTCTGGTATCTATCCATTTGTAACCTTTGTGCGGCGGCCACCCGCAGGCAAGGACGGCGGTAATCAGAGTTTTTCCGTCGCGTTTTGCCGCGCCGCAGAAGCAGTACCCGGCATTTCCGGTGAACCCGGTCTTTATGCCGATGGCACCGGAATAGCTGGTGAGAAAGGCGTCATGGTTTTGGACGGAGTAGCTCCTTGTGCCGTCACAGTTGCTAAAGCTGTGCGATGGGGTGGCAATGATGTTCAGGAAATCTTCGTTTTGAATGGCATAACTTGCAATGATGCAAAGTTCCTTTGCCGTGGTATAGTGTTCTTTGTCATCGAGGCCGTTTGGCGTGACAAAATGTGTGGATGTGCATCCAAGTTCTGCCGCTTTCTGGTTCATCATATCGGCAAACCCCTCCACTGTTCCACCAAGATGTTCTGCAATGGCGACGGCGGTATCATTGTGTGATGCCAGCATCAGGGAGTAGAGGAGGTCTTTCAGGTAAAAGCTGTCTCCGGACCGCATATTTAATTGGACATCGGGCATGGAGGCGGCGTAGGAGGAGACGTTTACCTGGCTGTCCAGATCACCTTTTTCCAGGGCGATGATGCAGGTCATGATTTTTGTGGTGCTTGCCATGGGCATTTTTTTCTCTTCGTTTTTTCCGAGCAGGGTACGCCTGCTGTCTGCATCAAGGAGACAGTAAGATTTTGCATACATTCCTGAAGGAATAGGGCTTTTCGAGGTGATGGAGAGGTCAGAGCCTTTTTGTTCTTTATCTTTTATGACAGGGGCCGGAGATATGCCGCAGAATGGCGGGATGGAAGTGAGTGCAGCCCGGGAGGTGTTTGTCATGGACAAAAGCAATAAGAAAAGGCTGAGCAACAGGAGGGCGGAACTGATGATTTTTTGCATAATAATAATCCTCTTCTCTCTATGTATTCTGGATAGTTGTTACAGTATATGACGTGGGTAGGAAAGTATATGCAGGAACTGCTAAGAAATAACGAGATGCGGTTATCAGAGCATTTTTAAAACACGCTCTAGCCATTGTCATGCGTTACTTCTTAACAGTTCCTAAGTGAAGCACATGTAGGGGGACAGGCCATAAAGGATTTTCGAATATGCGCAGGAATGGAGAAGAATATGAAAATACAGACAATATTTACTGGCGGGACGATCGGAAGCGGAAAGAGGGGGGATGGGAGGATAGCCCTGCGGCAGGGGATGTCTTTTCATCTACTTGACTGGTACAGACAGCAGTATGGCGGGGATGTGAATTTTATCGTGGAAGAGCCATATCGTATATTGAGTGAGAATCTGGATGCCGTTCATCTTAACAAGTTGATCGAGTGTGTCGGCCGATGCCTTGGCCGCGGCGGGGCGGACGGGATATTGATTATGCATGGGACGGATACGTTACAGTACAGTGCTGCCATGCTCGCTTATGTTTTTGGTGCGGCGGACATACCGGTGGTTCTGGTTTCCAGCAATTTTCCTCTGGGGGATGAGCGGGCAAACGGGTATACGAATTTTCGGTATGCGGTAGAGTTTATCCGGGGGGCGTATGGGACGGGGGTATTTGTCAGCTATTGTAATCCGGGAGGTATTCCCACGGTTCACCGGGGGAGCAGGCTTTTGGCATATCCGGTGTATTCTTCGGCGCTTGAAAGTCTGGGAGGGGGCTTTGGGACATTTTCCGGGGGAAGATATGTTCCGTTTCCGGATTACCGCGCGGTGCGCGGGCTGCCGGCGATGTTTGGCCGGGAGAAAAAGGATGTCCGGCTGGACGGAGATGCGCGGAAAATTCTGCATATCGTACCGCATACCGGAATGGTTTACCCGGAACTGGGAGACGGGGTAAAGGCGGTACTGCATGAGAGTTATCACTCCGGGACGATCGCCATAAGTGCGGGCCTGAAGGACTTTGCCGCGAAGGCGGATGCGCGGGGAGTTCCGATCTATCTTACCGGGTTTCCGGCGGGGGAGGCGGAATATGAGACGGTGGGAATGTACAGGAAACTCGGTATACGGCCTTTGCCGCAGGCGGCGCCAATCAGCCAGTTTTGTAAACTCTGGCTGGCTCTCAGCAATGGAGTGGATCCGGAAGAGGTTATGTACATTTCTATTGCAGAAGATATTTATCCGTTACTATTCACAGCCGATTTCAATGGATAATTTCCTGTTATCCTTCAATTTATTATGTTTTGCCTGCGTTGCAATTATATAGGACGTTTTTTGCCCAGACATCGTTCAATGCATCCCAAAAGATAGCCTGGACACGCCTGGCAACGCTACGCCTTTCAGAGAAACGAATGCTTTGCGGTTTCGATGTTTGATGGATGTGCCC
>JAAGKN010001040.1_pt1 | contig 50376 bp, 37 predicted proteins | sample 6206371 | NCBI WGS metagenome assembly JAAGKN01 (sample SAMN11533720, study PRJNA540317) | gut metagenome | isolation source: fecal pellets from male and female animal of same cohort | host: Peromyscus leucopus | place: USA:CA | collected 2017 | reverse complement strand
ATAAGAATGTTATCTATAATCTCGTTGCATATCAATTGTCAAAGCAGAATTGGGATGGAGTGAAGGTATCAGCTTCTTATTTAAATACAGATAATGTGATTATGATTGAGACCAGGGATATTATAGACGAATTACAATCATTGAGCATTGTTCCCCCAACAAAAGTGGTATATAAGAAGGGCGAGACAACGGACATGTCAGGTTTGACTGTTACGGCAGTTTATGCAAGTGGATCGAAGGTGTTGGGTGAAAGTGAATATACGATTGAAGGGTTTAATACAGATACAGTTGGCGAAAGAACGGCTACTGTTGTTTACGGCGGAAAAAGTGCGGTATTTACTTATTCAGTGAAGGAAGAGCAGAAACCAAGTGTGGGGAGTTCCAAAGGCTGGCAGGGCGATGGTGATAAGAGATATTATGTAATGCCGAATGGAACGACTCATACAGGCTGGCTTTCATTTGGAAAGACGTATTATTATTGTGGAAAAGATGGCTATATCTTATATGGGAAGCAGAAAATTGGAGGGAATTGGTATTATTTTAATGAAGCAGGAGTTCGTCAGCAAAATAAGTGGATAGAAGAAAACGGGAAGAAAAAATATTATGCTCTTTCAGATGGGAAATTGCGGACGGGCTGGCTTTCGTTTGGAAAGACGTATTATTATTGTGGAAAAGATGGTTATATCTTATATGGAAAACAGAAAATTGAAGGGAATTGGTATTATTTTAATGAAGCAGGAATTCGTCAGCAAAATAAGTGGATAGAGGAAAATGGCGAAAAAAAATATTATGCTCTCTCAGATGGGAAATTGCGGACGGGCTGGCTTTCCTTTGGAAGTACCTATTATTATTGTGAAAGCAGTGGGGCGATTGTAAAAGACAGGACTTGTAATATTAATGGAGTATGTTACTATTTTAATGATAAGGGAATTCGTCAAAAGCTGCCTACAGGCTGGAAGACAATAGATAATAAGAAAAAGTGTTATGTTATGCCGGATGGAACCATACATACCGGGTGGCTATCGTTTGGAAAAACGTATTATTATTGTGGGAAAGATGGTTTAATCTTGTATGGAAAACAAAAAATAGGAGGAAATTATTATTACTTTAATAATGTGGGAGTCCGTCAGCAAAATAAATGGATAGAAGAAAATGGCACGAAGATGTATTATGCGCTTCCGGATGGAAAACTACGGGTGGGATGGCTGTCTTTTGGAAGTACCTATTATTATTGCAGGAGCGATGCTTCAATCGTGAAAGGGCAGACATATAAAATTGACGGGGTGAACTATTATTTTAATGACAAGGGAATTCGTCAGAAATAATAGTAAAATAAAAAAGATAAGTTAGAATCAATATATGGAAAGGTGAAATGGACATGAAATTCGATTATAAAAAATTTTGTGCAGGTTGTTTAAGTGTATGTATGTTGTCGATGTTGATTATGCCGGTTTATGCGGCAGAGACAACGGAAAGCTTTGAGGATGTGGCTGAGGAAAATAGTTCTGTAATTATGGATGAAGACAAATTGCCGATGTTATATTCCACATGGGCCGGAACTATAGAAGAAGGAAACAGATGTTATTATGATGCAGATGGACATCTGGTTACGGGATTACAGGTAATCGATGAAAAAACTTACTATTTTAATACAGAAGGAGTTATTCAGACAGGCTGGCAGTGTGTTGGAGAGGAGCATTATTATTTTGCACCTGATACAGGTGAAAGATATGAGGACAGAAGAGAAATAATTGATGATGTTGAATTTTTCTTTAATAGTGCAGGTAAAGCTATTATCGTTGAACCAGAAGAGACGAAAAAAGAGGAAAATCAAAATAGTAATCCGATCATTGACGATGAAAAACAAAATAAAGATATTGATGAAAAAACTGAAGATAATTCCATAAGTAATCATACAAAAACTGCTACAGGCTGGCAGGGAGATGAAGATAAAAAATATTATGTTATGCCAAATGGCCAGATACATACAGGCTGGTTGTCATTTGGACAGACCTATTATTATTGTGGAAAGGATGGATTTATTCTATATGGAAAACAGAAAATCGAAGGAAGCTGGTACTATTTTAATGATGCAGGAATTCGTCAGCAAAGTAAATGGATAGAGGAGAACGGTGAGAAGAGATACTATGCATTATCAGATGGAAAATTACGAGTAGGCTGGTTGTCTTTTGGGAGCACTTATTATTATTGCGGAAGTGATGGGGCAATAGCAAAAGATGGGATTTATAATATTGATGGTGTATGTTACTATTTTAATGAACAGGGAATCCGTCAGAAGCTTTCTGGTGGATGGAAGAAATTAAATGATAATAAAAAATGTTATATTATGCCGGATGGTAAGATACATACAGGCTGGTTATCGTTTGGAAAAACATATTATTATTGCGGGAAAGACGGATTGGTTTTATATGGAAAGCAGAAAATTGGAGGGGACTGGTATTATTTTAATAATGAAGGAGTTCGCCAGCAAAATAAGTGGATAGAAGAAAACGGTGAAAAAAAATATTATGCACTTTCAGATGGGAAATTGCGGCAGGGCTGGTTGTCTTTTGGGAGCACCTATTATTATTGCGGAAGTGACGGGGCGATTGTAAAGAATAGGACTTATAATATTGACGGTGTGTGCTATTATTTTAATGAACAGGGAATTCGCCAGAAGCTGCCTGTTGGCTGGAAGAAATTAGATAATGATAAAAAGTGTTATACTATGCCGGATGGCAAGATACATATCGGCTGGCTGTCGTTTGGAAAGACGTATTATTATTGTGGAAAAGATGGATTAGTTCTGTATGGGAAACAGAAAATCGGAGGAGACTGGTATTATTTTAATAATGAAGGTGTCCGTCAGCAAAGTAAATGGATAGAAGAAAATGGCGAGAAAAAATATTATGCACTTTCAGACGGAAAATTGCGTATTGGCTGGTTATCCTTTGGAAATACCTATTATTACTGTAAAAGTGACGGGGCAATAGTGAAAGGGCAGACATATGCAGTCGACGGAGTAAATTATTATTTCAATGAACAGGGAATTCGTCAAAAATGGTCCTCTGGGTGGGTAAAACTGGATGATAAAAAGAAATATTATGTAATGCCGAATGGCAAAATACATACCGGCTGGTTATCGTTTGGACAGACCTATTATTATTGTGGAACAGACGGGTTGATTTTATATGGAAAGCAAATGATAGGAAATAATTGGTATTATTTTAATGAACAGGGAATTCGTCAGCAGAATCAATGGGTTAAGGAGGACGGAGTAAATAAATATTATGCGTTTCCGGATGGAAAGTTACATACCGGCTGGTTATCGTTTGGAAGTACTTATTATTACTGTGAAAAAAACGCAGAAATTATAAGGGATCAGATAGATTATCCTGTCGATGGCGTGATATATACGTTTGATACGAATGGAATTATGAAAAAAGAAAGTGGCTGGGGAACCTATGGTGGGAATAAATATTATAAAAATCCCGAAACAGGTCTTCCTTTTAAAAATCAATGGGTATCATTTGGACAAACATATTATTATGCAAATTCGAAAGGTCACATGGTAAGCGGCTGGCAAATGATTAACGGATATAGGTATTATTTTGACCCTGCTACTAATATTATGGCCAGAAATACGGAAATCGACGGTTGGAAAATTGGAAGTGACGGTAAGGCGGGAGCCGTACAGAATCTTGAAAAGAAGATTAATGAGATTAAGACATATACATATGTTCCGTATGTATCAGGCGGAACAACTACGCTTGGCTGGGATTGTAGTGGATTTACAATGTGGGCATTGAAGTATTTAGGTGTGAATATTCCAAGACTGTCTCATGAACAGGCTGTTGGAGGAGTAGCAATTGACAAAAACGATATGTCAAAATGGAAACCGGGTGATATTCTGGTATATAGCAGTGGGGGATATGCAGGACATGTAGCTTTGTATCTGGGGGATGGAAAATTAATGCATTCTTTAAGTTATAAATGGGGAACATTGATACAGGATGTAAACTATTATGAAATATGGGATACAGCAACAACATTGACGGGAGTAAGAAGATATTTTTAATAGAGGAGATAAGATCATGGAAATTGTAATCGCTCTTTTCTTAGGAGGATGGCTTGCCTTGGCAAGTTTCCTGTCGGTATTGCAGTTAAAAAAGATTTTAGTGAATTCTTGAACGAGGAAGGTACGAAAGAGTGAATATCTTTTCATGGGAATGAGCATATCTATGGTGGTTTATATTGCCATTGGTTTAATAGTAAGCAGAAAGATTAAAGGGGTGGATGATTTTTGTGTTGCGGGAAGAAGGGCTCCTATTATTCTGATCGCGGGTTTTATGATTGCATCTTATACAAGTACCAGGATGTTTATGGGAGATGCAGCGCAATGCTATGAAGGAGCTTTTTCACCGATTATTATTTTTGCAGGGATGTAGTCAGCAGGTTATATTATAGGAGCAGTGTTTTTCGGGAGATTTTTGCGGCGCAGTGAGATATTGACAATTCCGGAGTTCTTCGGAAAGAGGTTCTGCTCTGAAAAGATGAAATGGTTATCAGCGATTACCGCAATTATTACAATGACGGTATATCTGTTGTCTGTTATTCAAGGGATTGGGACTTTGATGAATGTTGTGACAGGTGTGGATTATAATACATGTATTATTCTTGCCCTGGTTGTATTTACTTTTATTCCGGTATGGAAGATTCTTCGCAGGTTATAATCTGGGCAGCAATGCATATGATGCCTAAGCTGTTAGGGGGGGTTGCTGACGGGAGTTCTGGCGGCAGGTATTTCATCTGCAAGTATAATTGTACTTTTGGTTGCTGTTTATAATCCACCTGCCATATTCTGGATTATGTTTTTGGGAGGTGCGATTGTCGCTAGTTCTTGGATGCCGGTGGCAGTTGCCTGTATTTTCAGTAAAAGACTTACAAAGACAGGGGCATTTTGCGGTATGCTATTTGGTTTTTTAGGATGTTTCATACTACGTCTGTATGCGAGTCTTTCGGGGGGTGGAATGGCCGGTATATCTTGATCCTAGTCTGGTGGGGATTATATGTAATATAATTGCTATGGTAATTGGCACATGCTTTACTCAGGTTACAGAAGAAGAAAAAAGAGCAAGAGAGAAATTATTTATAGTGCCGGATAGAGAGAAAGATATAACGGAAATGAGAAAGACATTAAGATATACGAAGCTTTCATTGTTAATCGGAGCAGGCGTTGCGGCTGTATTAATAATTCTGTGGGTTGTTTCGTATTTATCGAGCCTAGCTTAATAACCAGATGATTGCATAGAGATACAAGATATGTTACAATAGAGGGGATTTGAGATGGGATTATTGTTTAACAGGAGGAAGGTATGAAGCAAGCTACACTTGTAATTATGGCGGCGGGGATTGGCAGCAGGTTTGGCGGAGGAATAAAACAGCTAGAGCCTGTTGGACCAAATGGAGAATTAATCATAGACTATTCTATCTATGACGCGCTGAGGGCAGGATTTAATAAAGTTGTTTTTATTATTCGCAAAGATATAGAAAAAGAATTTAAGGATGTCATAGGGCATAGAATTGAAAAATTAATCGAAGTAGAGTATGTCTATCAAGAGCTGAATGATATACCGGCACAGTATAAAGAAAAGCTTGTGGACAGAGAAAAGCCATGGGGGACGGGACAGGCTGTCTTGTGCTGCAGGGGTGTGGTGAAAGAGCCATTTGTTGTAATTAATGCTGATGATTACTATGGGAGAGAGGCATATATAAAAGCATATCAGTATCTGACAACATGGGAGAAGAGCGCTTCTCCATTTTTGCATATCTGTATGATTGGTTATAAACTAAAAAATACTTTGAGTGAAAATGGCGGAGTGACCAGAGGCGTATGCACGGTCGATAATAATAACAACTTGGAAAATATCAGAGAAATTCCGAACATAAAGAAAATAAATAAAGGTGCTGTAATATGTATGGAGGATGAATGTTTGCCGATTGACGTAGAAACCACTGTTTCTATGAATATGTGGGGGTTATTTCCAGAATTTTTTGAAATATTGGAAAAAGGATTTGCAGAGTTTTTGGAAGCAATAGAGGTGGGAGATTTGAAAAAAGAGTATTTGTTACCTGTGATTATCGGGGGACTGGTACAAAAAAAGGAAGTGGTTGTGAAAGTGTTAGAGTCTTCAGATGAGTGGTTTGGAGTGACTTATAAAGAAGATAAGGAGAATGTTAAAAGGGAAGTGAGAAAATTAATTGAAAGTGGGTTATACATATTATAGTAATAAAGCAGAGGGGAAATGTTCGTTTTCCGCTCTGTTTTATTGTATATATAAGGTGGTTTTGCAGCTAATTATGGAGGAGAAATAAAAATATAGGTATAAATATTGTATTTTGGGAGAAAATTTGGTATTATGGGAAACATGTAAAGAATTTGTAACATTTTAAGATAAAGAGGACTATAACATGAAAGATATTATTAATTTTAGGAGTTCCAGAACCAGAATGTTTTTTTTGTGCATTGTGGATATATGTACGGTTTTATTGAATTCTTATCTGGCTTTGTTGATTCGTCATGAAGGACATCATGATTGGATATCTCAGGAATATCTTGTAAGCATTAAGAGTTATGCAATTATAAATATTATTACAACTATTATTATATTCTTTGTGCTAAATTTATATCGGAGTGTGTGGACATATGCAGGAATACATGAAGCAACGCTGATTGTAGGGGCGTGTATTTTGTCTACAACATTTCAGGCACTGGGTCTTTTATTATTTAATTTGAGAGTACCCAGAAGCTATTATGTTATTTATTTCTTTTTGATGGTAATGACAACAATGTTTACACGTTTTTCATATCGTATGCTTAGAGTAGTTCAACGTTATGCATCTAGAACAGGTCTGCGTCCGATTAACACCATGGTGATTGGTGCGGGTGAGGCAGGAAGTATGATTGTTCATGAGATAAAAACAAGCCGTCATTTAAACAGGAATCTTGTGTGTATTATTGATGATAATCCTTCAAAAAAAGGAAAATATCTGCAGGGGGTGCGGATTTTTGGGGGAAGAGAGGATGTTATCTCCTGTGTGGAAAAGTACAAAGTCGAGGAAATTATTCTCGCGATTCCTTCTGCTACAACAAAAACGACAAAAGAGATTTTAAAGATCTGCAATCAAACAGACTGTAAGTTAAAGATATTGCCGGGAATGTATCAATTGATTACAGAAGAAGTAAGCGTCTCAAAATTAAAAGAAGTATCTATAGAAGACCTTCTCGGAAGAGACAGTATAAATATAGATCTTGACAGTGTAACAGGATATGTACGGAATAAGACTGTGCTTGTAACAGGCGGAGGCGGTTCGATTGGAAGTGAGTTATGCCGTCAGATTGCAAACTATAGCCCTAAGTGTCTGATCATTTTTGATATATATGAAAATAATGCATATGATATTCAGCAGGAATTGAAGAAAAAATATCCACGGATGCATCTGGAAGTTTTGATCGGGTCTGTAAGAAATACAAATCGAATTGAATGGGTGATTTCCCGCTATCGGCCAGACGTTATCTATCATGCGGCAGCCCATAAGCATGTTCCGCTAATGGAGGACAGTCCGAATGAGGCAATTAAGAATAATGTATTTGGAACATATAAAACTGCCCGCGCGGCTGATAAATTCGGGGTTAAAAGATTTGTGCTGATTTCCACAGACAAGGCAGTAAACCCGACGAATATTATGGGAGCCTCTAAGCGTCTGTGCGAGATGATAATACAGACTTTTAATAAATATTCAAGGACAGAATATGTGGCGGTGCGATTTGGAAATGTATTGGGAAGTAATGGAAGTGTGATTCCTTTATTTAAAAAACAAATGGAAGCAGGAGGACCGGTGACAGTTACTCATCCAGATATTATCCGTTATTTTATGACAATCCCTGAGGCAGTATCACTTGTATTGCAGGCAGGTGCGTATGCCAAGGGAGGGGAAATTTTCGTATTAGATATGGGAGAACCTGTAAAGATTGTAGATCTGGCGAAGAATCTTATTCGTCTGTCAGGGTATACTTTGGGTGTGGATATGGAGATTGAATTTACTGGTTTAAGGCCAGGAGAAAAATTATATGAAGAATTATTGATTGCGGATGAAGGTTTACAAAAGACAAAGAATGATTTAATATATATCGGTGAACCATTAGAATTTGACGAAGTTCATTTTCTGAGTGAGTTAAAACGATTGGAAGAAGCTGTACTTAATGAAAGTGAAAATGTAAAAGAGATTGTTGCCGGAATTGTCCATACTTATCATATCAGACCAGAGGATAAAGAACGTGATAAAACAGAATATGAGGTACTTAACAGTTTGGGTAAAATTAGTCACGAAGGTGCGGTAGTGGAGGAGAAAAGATGAAAAATATGCATATAGCATTTTCCCCGCCGGATATTACGGAAGAGGAAATTGCGGAAGTAGTTGATACACTTAAGAGTGGATGGATTACAACAGGACCTAAAACGAAAGAGTTCGAGCGGAGAATTGCAGATTTCTGTCATACCAGTAAAGCAGTATGCCTGAATTCAGCTACTGCCTGTGCAGAGATGGCACTGCGGGTGCTGGGGATAGGAGAAGGAGATGAAGTAATCACTTCTGCATATACGTATACGGCGAGCGCGAGTGTTATATGCCATGTGGGGGCAAAAGTGATTCTTGTAGATACAAAGAAAGATTCCTATGAAATGGATTATGAGCAGCTTGAGTGTGCAATTACAGAAAAGACGAAAGCGGTTATTCCGGTAGATATTGCCGGGGTGATCTGCGATTACGATAAAATATATGAAATCATAAATAGAAAGAAAGGCTTGTTTAGGGCAAATAGCGAGATTCAGGAGAAGATGGGACGGATTGCAGTTGTTGCGGATGCAGCGCATGCGTTTGGGGCTGTCAGAAATGGTAAGCGATGCGGAGAGTTTGCAGATTTTACAAGCTTTTCTTTTCATGCTGTAAAAAATCTTACAACTGCAGAGGGTGGCGCAGTTGTATGGAAGGATATTGATGGTATAGATAATGAAGAACTATATAAACAGTTTATGTTATTATCACTTCACGGACAGTCAAAAGATGCACTTGCAAAGACTCAGCTTGGAGCGTGGGAGTATGATATCGTTGCACCCTATTATAAATGTAATATGACGGATATTATGGCGGCAATCGGGTTGGCTCAGTTGAATAGATATCCAAGGATTCTTGCAAGAAGACGTGAAATTATCATGAAATATAATGAAGGTTTTAGCAGTCTTCCGGTTGATGTGCTCAGACATTATGGAGAAGATTATGCGTCAAGTGGTCATTTATATCTGACAAGGATTCGAGGAAAAAACAGAAGCGGATGTAATGAAATTATTACAAGGATGGCAGAGCAGGGAGTGGCGGCAAATGTTCATTATAAACCGCTTCCGTTACTTACGGCATATAAAAATCAGGGATTTGATATTAAAGATTATCCTAATGCATATGCGTTATTTGATAATGCAATTACGTTGCCGCTCCACACGAAGCTTACGGATGATGAAGTGGAATATGTGATTCAGACATTTAGTAATTGTATAAGATAGGTGGAACTATGAAAAGATGGGAACAGCTTCCGTTGGACATGCAGGTCAGTGAAGTGAAAAAGTATTATGATATTCTTAAGCGGCATAAGAAGGGTTTGATAGCTAAGCGTATATTTGATATAATAATATCGGGTGTTTTGTTGTTTTTGCTGCTGCCACTAATGATTGTATTAGGAATGCTCATTAAGCTGGATTCAAAGGGACCAGTGATGTTTAGACAGGTGCGTGTTACAACATATGGAAAGCCTTTTAAAATTTTCAAATTCCGGACTATGGTAGATCATGCAGACAGATTGGGAACTCAGGTGACGACCAAAGGTGATATGCGGGTGACGAGAGTTGGAAGATTACTCAGAAAATTTCGTTTAGACGAATTGCCGCAGCTTTTGAATATTTTAACGGGTGATATGACGTTTGTAGGAACACGTCCGGAGGTGGAAAAGTATGTTGCATATTACACGAATGAGATGAAGGCGACCTTATTGCTTCCGGCAGGTGTTACCTCAATGGCAAGCATAAAATATAAAGATGAAGAACGGTTATTAGAATCGGCAAAAGATGCAGATAAAGTATACATTGAGCAGATATTGCCGGAAAAAATGAAATATAATCTAAGAGCAATAGAAAAATTTAATTTTATGGAAGATATAAAAACAATGCTTTCAACAGTATTTGCAGTAATCGGGTGGAGAGCATAGTTGACTAAAAAGGAGATAAGCAGATGAATGTATGGATTGTGAATCATTATGCGATTCCGCCTAGTATGGGAGGATTAGTAAGACACTATTATTTTTCTAAGTATCTGCAAAAAAAAGGACATAGTGTTAAAATCTTTACATCCAGTAAAATTCATAATACAGACATAAATGTGATTCAGGATGGGGCTTTATATAAAGAAGAAATAGAGGATGGGGTAGAGTATACGTTTGTTAAAAGTCGGGATTATTCGGGAAACGGTATGGATCGAATTTTGAATATGATCGATATGCCCTTTAAAATGTGGAGGGCAATGAAATGTTTTTATAAAAAGCAAAAACCAGATGTGATCTATACTTCTTCACCGGACTTGTTTGTTGCTTTTTTTGCATTGTTATTTGCAAAAATTTATAGAATACCAGTCGTGGTTGAAGTCAGAGATTTGTGGCCGGAATCTATTGTGCAATATAATGGCATATCTTCTAAAAACCTTATTATTTTGGTATTGTATCAGCTGGAAAAGTGGATATATAAGAGAGCGAATCAATTAGTGTTTACAATGGAAGGCGGCAAAGAATACATAAAAGATAAGGGCTGGGATAAAAAAATCAATTTAGGGAAAGTTCATCATGTAAATAACGGCGTAGATTTGGAGGAATATAAAAATAATTTAGAAGAGTTTACATTAAAAGATGAAGATTTAGAAAGTACTGATACATTTAAAGCGGTTTATATAGGATCAATTCGTAAAGTGAATAATGTAGGGACACTGATTAAAGCGGCAAGGTATTTGAAAAATAATCCTAAAATACAGATTTTAATATATGGAGATGGTACCGAAAAAGAGATACTAGCGAAAAAAGCAGAAGAATATGGAGGTAATGTTGTATTTAAGGGAAGAATTGAAAAGAAATATATCCCTTATATTCTTAGTAAAGCAGATGTGAATTTAATCAATGTAAGACCGGCAGGAATCAATAAATATGGATGCAGCTGGAATAAATTGTTTGAATACATGGCAAGCGGCAAACCTATACTCTGTAATTTGCCTGTTGAATATGATCTGATACAGAGACATCATCTTGGTGTTACAAAAAAATTTGCTGATGCGAAAGAGTATGCAGAAGCTATTCTTTCATTTTATAGAATGGATAAGGAAGAATATTCATCGTACTGTAAAAGTGCAAAGGAAATAGCCAGAGAATACGATTATCAGATTTTAGCAAATAGGGTAGAGGAAATACTTAAAGCAGTGATAATTTAAAATAGTATAAAATATTGAAGGAAATATGATGTGGGGAGATAAATTATATGGAAATGAAAGTTCTATTTCTTTCTGCCGCTAATAGTGTCCATACGATACGTTGGGTTAATGCATTGGCAGGAAGAGGACATGAAGTTCATCTGGTTTATAATAAAGGGCATAATCCTAAAAAGGATGCTATTGCTGAAAATGTCATATTACATGAATTAAAATATGGCGGTATGAAGGGCTATTATTTCAATGCTTTAGAAGTAAGAAAGCTAAAAAAACTAGTTAAGCCAGATATTGTTAATGTACATTATGCGAGCGGTTATGGAACACTTGCAAGAAAAGGAAAGATAGGTCCAATTTTACTCTCGATATGGGGAAGTGATGTTTATGAGTTCCCTTATGAAAGCATAATAAAGAATAAAATTTTAAAGAAAAACATTAAATATGCATCTATGATAGCTTCTACAAGTCACTGTATGGCAGAACAATTAAGAAGCCTCATGGAGTCACCGGAAATGGACATCAAAGTTACACCGTTTGGAGTGGATGTCGATTTGTTTAATCCAGATGCATTCACCAAACAAGATTTAGGGAGGATTAGAATTGGAACAATAAAGGCACTAAAGCCTAAGTATGGAATTAAAGAATTAATATTGTCCATTGATTTGTTAATGAAAGATGAAGAAATAGAGGACGATTTAAAATCTCAGATTCGAGTTGAAATTTATGGTGAGGGTGAGCAGAAATCAGAGCTTATGGAGTTAGTAAATAAGTTAAGGCTGGACGAGATAATTTCTTTTAAGGGACGTATTCCTAATTCTGAAGTTCCATCAAAGTTAAGCCAGATGGAGATTTTTTGTGCTTTTAGTCAGCAAGAAAGCTTTGGAGTGGCAGTGGTTGAGGCGATGGCAATGTCGGTGCCTGTTGTCGTAACAGATGTAGATGGTTTTAAAGAGGTTGTTGAGAATGAGAAAACAGGGATAATTGTGCAGGGAAACAATATTAAAGAATATAAAAATGCAATTAAGAAGTTAGTGCTGGATGCGCAGTTGAGAAAGCTTTATGGTGTAAATGGAAGAAACAGGGTTATTGAATTATATGATTGGGAAAAAAATGTTGGTATGATGGAAAGACTGTATAAAAGTTTTATTGAAAGAAAATTGTCGAAGGAAAAATATGATGAATAAAAGAAACTGCATTTTTCATGTGCCTAATTATATAGATTGTGCTGCTAAATCCGGATCACATGTTCGACCGATGAAAATGTTAAGGGCATTTGAAGAAATTGGGTATAATGTGGATGTTGTAATGGGATATGGCAGAGATCGGAGAAAACAGATAAAGGCCATAAAAGCAAAAATAGCGAATGGACAGAAATATGATTTTTTATATTCAGAAAGTAGTACAATGCCGACAGTATTGACGGAGAAAAATCATATACCTTTGTATCCTAATTTGGATTTTGGTTTTTTTAAGTTTTGCAAAAAAAATGGAATAAAGATAGGATTATTTTATAGAGATATTCATTGGAAGTTTGATAAGTATAAAAAAGAAGTTCCTAAATATAAACAGATGATTTCAATTCCTATGTATAAATATGATTTGAAAAAGTATAAAAAGTTAGTTGACGTTTTATATTTACCGTCTTCTAAGATGGAAAAACAAATAGCAGAATATAAAATTCCGAATATAGGGACGCTTCCACCGGGTGCTATAAAGAACGAAAATGTTATCGTTAAGAGAAAAAAACATTATGAAAGTAGAGAACATAAAAAGATTCAGATGTTTTATGTTGGAGGAATAGAAGGGATTTATGATTTAACAAAAGTATTAAAAGCTATATATAATAAAGAATATGTATATTTAACAATTTGTTGCAGAGAAAGCGAATGGGAGAAGCAAAAAGAAAAATACAAGCCGTATATAACGGAAAGAACATGTGTTGTACATGTATCAGGTACAGATTTAGAACAGTATTATCTGGAAGCAGACATTTGTTGTTGTTGTTTTAAAGCTTCAGAATATATGAGTTTTGCAGTGCCGATTAAGTTATTGGAATATACCTCTTATGTAACCCCGGTTATTGCTACTAAGGGAACGGAAGCAGGAGATTTTGTGGAAAAATTTCAGAATGGATTCTGTATAGATTATAATGTTTCAGATATTGCATGTCTTTTGGAAAATATATATCAAGAGCCAGACCTGTTATTGGAAAAGCACAAGAAAGCAATAGAGTGTTTGGAACATAATACGTGGATAAGACGTGCTTATCAAGTAAAAAAAGAGCTTAAAGGAGAATAAAGATGAAACAACAATTATTAAAGAAAATTCAAGAAAAGTCAATTGTCGTTGGAGTAGTAGGACTGGGATATGTGGGGCTTCCACTTGCAGTAGAAAAGGCCAAGGCCGGTTTTAAGACAATAGGTTTTGATGTTCAGGATGAAAAAGTCAGGCTTGTAAATGAAGGGCATAATTATATTGGAGATGTTGTGGACAGCGACTTGAAAAATCTCGTGGAGGAAAAGATGCTTTCAGCTACTACAGATTTTAGTTTTGTGAAAGATGTTGACTTTATTGCAATTTGTGTTCCTACTCCACTTGATACACATCAGCAGCCAGATATCAGTTATGTGAGGTCTTCTACAGAGGCGATTGCAGAGCATCTTACTAAAGGGACTATGGTGGTTCTAGAATCTACGACTTATCCGGGAACAACAGAGGAGTTAATAAAACCTATTTTGGAAAAAGGTTCAGGATTAAAATGTGGCGAGGACTTTTACCTCGGATTTTCTCCAGAACGTGTTGATCCGGGTAATTTGATTTATAAGACAAAAAACACACCTAAAGTTGTAGGGGCGATAGGGAAGGATGCAACAGAAGTTATTGCAACTATGTACAGATCTGTATTAGAAGGTGATGTATGTGAAGTTTCATCACCGGCAATTGCAGAGATGGAGAAAATATTGGAGAACACATACAGGAATGTTAATATTGGTCTTGTGAATGAATTGACAATGCTTTGTCAGAAGATGGGTATAAGTATGTGGGAAGTGATTGATGCAGCAAAGACGAAGCCTTATGGTTTTCAGGCCTTTTATCCGGGACCAGGATTAGGAGGACATTGTATTCCTCTAGATCCTTACTATTTGTCGTGGAAAGCTAGAGAGTATGGATTCCATACTTCTATGATAGAAAGTTCTATGATGATTAATGATCAGATGCCGGAGTATTGTGTAGAGCGGGCAAGTAAGATATTGAATCGCTTTTCTAAAGCAATGAATGGAGCCAGAATACTTGTAGTAGGGGTAGCGTATAAGCAAGATATCGATGATTATCGTGAAAGTCCAGCGCTGCGTGTTATCGAAGTATTACAACGTGAGCAGGCAGATGTAGAATATTATGATCCATGGGTGGCAGAGTATAAATATAAGGGAGAAATTTTCCAAAGTATTAAAGAGTTTGGACCAGAGGTTGTAGCATCCTATGATTTGGTTATGATTACAGCAGCTCATAGCAACATTGATTATGAAATGCTTCAAAATAATGCGAAGGCGATCTTTGATACAAAAAATGTTATGAAAACAATTAAAAATAGAGATAATATTGAAATATTATAATATAGACGAGGTATGAGTAAATGAAATATGCACTTATAGGATGTGGAAGAATTTCTACAAATCATGTGAAAGCAGTAATAAATAATAATTTAGAGTTTGTTGCAGTGTGCGATGTCATTCCAGAGCATATGGAGGATGTTTTGGAAAAACATGGGCTCAAGGAAGATATAAGTATTAAACGTTATACAGATTATAAAAAAATGATTGAAGAAAATGACATAGAATTAGTAGGAATTGCAACCGAGAGCGGAATTCATGCAGAAATTGCATTATATTGTATTGAAAAAGGTATTAATCTTATTATTGAGAAACCAATGGCCATGAGCATTAAGGATGCAAATGAGATAATAAGACGTTCTGAAGAAAAGGGTGTTAAAGTTTCGGCATGTCATCAGAATCGCTTTAATGTTGCTGTGCAGGAAATGCGTAAGGCATTAGAAAGAGGAAGATTTGGTCGTCTTTCTCATGGTTCGATTCATGTTCGCTGGAATAGGAATGAAGGTTATTATACGCAGGCACCATGGAGAGGAACATGGGCGCAGGATGGTGGAGCACTTATGAATCAGTGTATCCATGGCATTGATTTACTTCGCTGGATGATGGGAAATGAAATTGATGAGGTTTACGGTGCAACAAGACAACAATTTCATGATTATTTAGAAGCAGAAGACATTGGTATGGCTGTTGTCAAATTTAAAAATGGAACGTTGGCAACTATCGAAGGAACAACGAATGTGTATCCGCAGAATTTGGAAGAAACATTATATTTATTTGGAGAAAAGGGAACTGTTAAAATAGGGGGAAAATCTACAAATAATATTGATGTATGGAATTTTGCGGATGAGACAGAAGAGGATCAAGTTAACAAAGGTCTGGAAGAGGCCACAAGTAATGTTTATGGTAATGGACATACAAGTTTGTATGCGGATGTGATAGATGCTATACAGAACAATAGAACACCCTATGTAGATGCTTATGCAGGGAAGAATGCATTAGAATTAGTGCTTGCAATATATAAAAGTCAGAAAGAAGGAAAGCCTGTGAAGCTTCCACTGGAAGATTTTGCGAGTATAGACATGACAGGAGAATTTTAATGAGTGGGTATTTTTTACATGAAAGCAGTTATATAGATGCAGATGTGGAGATTGGACAAGGAACCAAAATATGGCATTTTTGCCATATTCAGTCTGGCGCTGAGATAGGGGAAAATTGTTCGTTTGGACAGAATGTCAATATTTCTAATAATGTAAAAATTGGAGATGGAGTAAAGGTTCAGAATAATGTTTCTATCTATGAGGGTGTTGAATTGGAGGACTACGTTTTCTGTGGTCCTTCTATGGTCTTTACAAACGACCTCACACCACGGGCAAAATACCCTAAGGGCCATGAGGGATATAAGAAAACATTATTAAAAGAAGGGGCAACAATAGGCGCGAATGCTACGGTTGTGTGTGGTCATACAATTGGCAGATGGGCAATGGTTGCTGCTGGTGCTGTTGTAACAAAAGATGTTCCGGATTATGCGTTGATGGCAGGTGTACCGGCAAAGCAGATAGGATGGGTGTGTGAGTGCGGAGATGTGTTGTCAGATTCTTTAATCTGTAAAAAGTGTGGAAAAAAGTACAAGGTTCAGCAAGAGATTTTGGTGAGAATGAACGGAGATTTTTAGATGTGAAAATATCAGAACAAAGAGAAATGATGACTGTAGAAATATTGTGGTATTTTACATTGTTTATGCAACTAGTGGAAAGTGTTGTAAGTTTTTCTGTGAGCCTATTTTTAATCACATATGTTTGTTGTGCTTTGCTTTTAGTGAAAATATTATTTTTTAATTATAGAGATAGACTAAAAGAAATATGTTGTAGCGGTTTTATTATTATAAAACAAAATAGGATCTGCTTTTTCTTGTTATGTGCGTATAGCATATTTGATATAATAAGCTTTTTATATACAGAAGATGTCATATATGCTTCATTAAAATATATTGTAGCGGGAGAAATGATTTTTTTCCTTATAATGTATTTTTTAATACTTATTTTAAAAAAAGAAAATATACAGAGTGGTATAAATAAGTTATTATTGAGTATTTCACTTTCTGGTTTAGTAGTATCAATAATTGCTGTTAGTAATTACTTTTGGGAGTATATTCCACTTATATATGTAAGAAGACTTTCTACGATAATGGATTATAATCAATTTGCCACGATTATTTTACTGGGATGTATATCGGGAATATGGTTGATTTTGCGGATATACGGACGATTGGAAGAATATTTTTTTAAAAGAGTTGTTTCTATAGTATCAATTTTTTATATAATATTTGAGTTGTCAGTAGCTTATTTGGCAGGATCAAGAAGAATTTTTTTAATAGAAAGTGTTTTTATATGTTTTCTTGCAGGACTTTTAGTCTATTTTAATGTAAGATATAAAAAAGATATGTTTTGTTGTCTAGCTATAATAGTGACAACCATATTAGGAATTGTTTGTTTTTCAAATTGCATGGAGAGAGTGTTTGATTATAATTATGAGAATGGTAAACATTCTTTATTGGAAAATGACATTAATTCAAATATGAATACAATTTTTACTGGTGAAGCAGGCGGAAAAAGAATGGCTATTTGGTCTATTGCGTTAGAAGAATTTTCCCAATATAGTTTAACTGAAAAATTGATTGGAAAGGGGGCTTCATACCAGTCAGATATATATGACATGGAGAAATATAAAAAAAGATTGATAAAAGATTATTCTGCAAATGAATTCACTAAAAAATACAAAAAACATTGGATGTATCCCCATAATTTTTTGCTGGCCGATCTTCTTTCGGGTGGATGGCTGAAGTTTTTGCTTAGTTTATCACTTTTTATAACAATAATTTTTTATGTATTAAATGGAATATTAAGTAATTATCAATTATATTTTGTTGGAGGAATGATAGGAATTACGTATTTTAATGCATTTTTGTCATATCCATATGGAGTGATTGCTGATAAAAATTGGTGGATAGGATTGTTAATAGTAATTTTATTTAGATATATAAAAGAAAGAAACTTTTTGAAAGGAGAACAAGAGAATGCAGTTTAGAGATTTGAAAAAACAATATGGTATTTTAAAAAAGGACGTAGATAATGCAATTTTTCAGGTAGTTGAAGATTGCAATTTTATTAGTGGAAAACAGGTGGAAGAACTGGAGAAGGAGTTAGCTGGATATGTAGGTGTTAAACATTGTATTACATGTGGTAATGGAACAGATGCATTGACTATGATGATGATGGCATGGAATATAAAAAAAGGAGATGCAGTTTTTGTGCCTGATTTTACTTTCTTTGCTTCTGGTGAAGTAGTATCATTTGAAGGCGCTACACCGGTGTTTTATGATGTGCGTAAAGATACTTATAATGCAGACATTGTTTCTTTAGAAAAAGCAATAAAAAGAGTTATTGAAGAAGGGAAGTTGATACCGCGTGTTATTATAGCTGTGGATTTATTTGGACAACCTGCTGATTATCCGGAGATAGAAGAGTTAGCTAAGAAGTATAATTTACTGGTATTAGAAGATGGTGCTCAGGGCTTTGGCGGAAGAATACGAGATAGAAAAGCTTGTAGTTTTGGAAATGCAGCGACTACATCATTTTTTCCAGCGAAACCACTGGGATGTTATGGTGATGGCGGAGCTATTTTTACAAATGACGATTCTGTAGATACATATCTACGTTCAATTCGGGTACATGGGAAGGGTGAATTTAAATATGATAATATAAGAGTGGGCTGGAATTCCAGATTAGATACCATTCAGGCGGCGATTTTGAAAATAAAATTGAAAGCATTAAAAGAGCATGAACTGGATTCTATAAATGTTGTTGCGGACAAGTATAATGAGTTGCTTAAGGATGTTGTTGCGATTCCATTTGTACCAAAGGGGTACTATTCTAGCTGGGCACAGTATACTATTCAATTAAAAAATGAAACTGTGAGAAATGGTTTGCAAATGTATCTGAAAGAAAAAGGAATCCCTACGATGATTTATTATCCGAAGGCCATGCATAAACAAGGAGCATTTGAAGATGCTTGTGAATATGTGGAATGTCCGGTGACTGAAGAATTATGCCATACGGTGCTTTCATTGCCGATGCATCCGTATCTTGAAGAACAAGAGATAAAGGATGTGTGCCTCGAAGTTAGGAAATATCTTGAAGAGAATGAAGGAAAATATGAGTAATAAATTTTTAAAATTAAAAAGTAGTATTGAAGAGTATGGTAAGAAGCATATCTTTTTGTTAATTACAGGGTGCATTCTGTTGCTGCTTTTGTTGTGTGTGATTGGAATAAAACAATTTGGACAGTATTATCAGTTACATCAACCAGATAGAATTATATTGGAGAATGAAGTACTGCAGAAAGAAATTCAGCAAAAACTGGGTAAACAGTCTTTTACGAAGAGTGATTTGAATTCCATAACAGAATTTTCAGTTGCAAACAATAAAAAATTAAATAGTTTAAAAGGGATAGAAAAACTTACGAATTTAACTTCTCTTTCAATTTATAATTGTAATATAAGTGATTTGTCACCACTAGAAAATTTGCAAAAACTGAAAATATTGAAAATGGATTACAATGAAATATACGACATTGCAAAGCTAAGAGAACTGTCTGAAATTGAAGAGTTGTCATTGGTTGGCAACAATATATCTGATATTGATGTTATTTATAGTATGGTGCAATTAAAAAAGCTTAATCTGTCAAATAATAATATTACGATATTAAAGAAAGAAATTTCAGATTTGGAGGGGTTGCAGGAACTAAGGTTATCAGGGAATCGTTTGACGGAAGTAAGCAGTATAAGAAGTATGAAAATGCTCATGATTTTGGATGTTTCATCTAATCGGTTATACGGTGAGCATGAATTTGAGAATCTTCCATTGTTGGAGGAACTTTTGCTCAGCGGAAATGGATTTATGCGGATTGAGAGTTTTGGAGAATTACCTTCAATAAAAAAAATAAACGTTTCCCGGAATTGTATGAGTGACCTGCAGTGGTTGGAGTACTATCCGAATATAGAAGTTTTGGATATTTCATATAATCAGTATACAGGCATCAATGGAATAGAAAAATGTGAAAAATTGCAGTCATTAGATATACGAGGAAATAGCATAGAAGATGTATCTGTGTTGGAAGATTTGTCAGAGTTTAATTCTATTTATGTGGACAATCCATTTGACAGGAGGAAACTAAGATTTATGGTAGGTGATTTTAAAAATGGAGATGTGTTGACAAAGCAATACTTATTAAAACAACAATACAAATTGGAGGATGAATAGGAAGAGCGTATGGCAAAGATTGTACTTTTGGTAGTGGCTTTTTTATTGTCGACGTTTTTTTTTAAAAAAGCTGCAGGGACATTAAATCCAGGTAAATTGAATATTGTATCATTTATATATTATGTATTTATGCTTCAGACATTTACAGGTACGTTTTTAGTGGCACTTGGACTGGATGGACATTATACACTGGCGTATCTTTTAGATAAGGAGACGGGATGTGTAAATCTTATAAATGTTATAACTATAATAGCTATTTTATTTCCGTTAAGTATTGTTATTATCCAAAAAATGCTGAAAGTGGAAGTGAAAAAACAGTATGATAAATTTTTACAACAGAAAGTTCAATTATGTCATTCAAAATGCTGTTATTGTTTTTTGTTAATGTTGTCGTGTATAAGTATTTTGTTGTTGATTGGTTTATTATATAAAATAGGTTATATCCCTATATGGAAACTGTTTTTTGCCGGTGGAAATTTTGATTCATCTATAGAAAGAACAAGAATTTCAACAATTTATTTTTTACATCCATATATAACTAATATCCTGGTTTTGACATCAATTCCAATATTGTCATATATTAGTTTTGTGTATGCATTGGTGACAAAAGAGAAGAAGTGGTATGCTCTGACAGGTATTCTGTTTGTGGCTTCAATTATTGTTAAGACATATAAATTTGAAAAATCCCCTATGTTATTCTATCTAGCAGTACTTCTTTTAATTTATATATATTATAAGGGGGAAATACGCTTAAGGTATATGGTGCCTATAGGAATAGGAATGGTTGGAGTATTGTGTTTGCTTTATGAAGTTTTAGGTTTTAATGGAAATATACTTGATGTATATAATGGACCATTGGGACGAACATTGTATACAGAAGTAGGAACACTGGCATATCATCTCGAGTTATTTCCACAAACCTTCGGTTTTTTGAAAGGAAGAAGTTTTACTCCAACAGTCTTAAAAATGTTAGGGATAGAGCCTGAGTTGCATATAAGAAGTGCAAAATTAGTTATGGCTTTTTATGGTTCCGAAAGAGTATATGACAACACAGCAGGAGTGATGAATACTTTGTTTGTTGGTGAAGCATACGCAAATTGGGGGTATTGGGGTGTGTTTTTCTCAGTCGTATGGGTGGCATTTGTTATAAGTTGTATGATGGCAATTATAATGAAATTGAAAAAAACTCCTTCAATAATTGCTTTTTTTGCATTCATAACAATAAAAATGGGAATGATGTTGGAAGGCGGTTTTTGTGATTTTGTATATAATTTTGAAATGGTATATGTGGCGCTTATAATAAGTATAATTTATATTATATTTGAGAGGGAAAATAGATTTTTGAATATGGCGCTACAAAAGATAAGTAAAACAAGGGGATATACACATAGATGGTTAAGAAAATGCAAGAAAAAGTAAAGAGTTTATTTTCCGGTGGCTTTTTTCATATTTTTCTGGGAAATACATTAGTTAAAATGATTGCTTTTATTTCCAGCATCGTGATAGTGAGATTGGTAAATAAACAAGATTATGCTTATCTTGCTTATGCAGACAATTTATATAATTATGTGATTGCTTTTGCCGGTCTAGGAATGAATTCAGCAATTTTGAAATATTGTGCGGTAGCAAAAACAAAAGAGGAGGATAAAGCATACTTTAGTTTTGCAATGAAATACGGTACCCTTTTTGAAATGGGACTGACTGTTATTGTGATCATATATGTAACTTTTGCCAGAATACCTTTTCCAGAAGCAAGAATTATAGTTTATTTACTTGTGTTTTATCCTATTATAACAAATATTTTAAATACTGTTTTAGGGTATCTTCGTGCACATGGTCAAAATCAATTGTATGCTAAGGCAGCAGTAATTCAAACAGCCTTTATATTTGTCCTGAGTGTAGTGTTAGTGAATGTTTTAGGTGTTGCGGGTATAGCTTTTTCTAGATATATTGCGATTAGTGTTGCAGTTTTATGTGGAGCAGGATATATATACAGATATCATAATGGAGTGAAACCTAAAAAATTATCAAGAAAAGAAATTGGTATGTTTATGGAGATGTCTGTGTCACTAATGATATCTAATTTATTTTCTCTGATCATGCCTATGAACGAGATGACTTTAGTGAATGAGATATTGCGAGATGAGATATTAACAGCAAACTATAAAATTGCTATTATGATTCCTGGTCAGCTTGCCTTTGTTTCACAATCTATTATTATTTATTATTTTACTATTATTGCCAAGACACAGGATAGAAAAGAAGTTTGGAAATTGTCAAAAAGAATTGGCGCTGTTACTGCTGTTTTAATTTTAGGGATTACTTGTGTGGGAATGATATTGACACCTTGGATTATACGTTTTGTGTATGGCGCACATTACGAGGATGCAATTAGTTTATCGATGGTTTTCTGGGGTGTATATGCTTTGAATGCTGCAATTAGATTAGTGCCAATGAATTTTCTGCCGGCAATCGGTGTTACGAAATTTAATGCTGTGATGGCGGGTGTTTCATGTGTTGTTCATGTATTAATAACATATATATCAATTTCGAGATTCGGAATTTACGGTGCGGGAATAGCCACGGGTATTGTATATGTTGCGTCAGGTATTAGTTATTGGGTATATTACAGGAGAAAATGTTTAAGGAAGGAATAATGGCTGATTATTTTATAAGTAATGGAAAGAAAGAGAATATAGCTAATCGCTCCGTGTCATATGTCTTGCTTATGTCAGGAATAGGAATAGGGGGTGTTGGCTATTGGCAGGAAAAATTGTTTCTTTTTGTGATGGGTATTATGATCGTATGGGGAGCCAGTCTTTTTGTATGTTTACATAATATAAAGAAGTATTTTTTGTTTTTTTTGTTTCAAATTTCGATGTTTACTTTTTTGTTGTCGCAGCCGTTTATTGGAATATTCCGTGGAGAGGAATGGAGGCATATTGTTAGTCAATCAGCGGAGAACGTATGGTTTGGACTAACCATAATAATGATTTCGGAACTGGCGCTATTTTGTGGAGTGAGTTTAGGGGATATTACGGATAAGCACCTTTTTTATGATAGAAATGATTGTAAAGAAAAAAAAGAACTGCGAAAAAATCTCCAAGTTATTTCACAACTGGCGTTTTTTATAACTATGGTATTTTTTGTTATTGAGCAGTTGGAACCTTTGGTTGTTATCGGACGAAACAATTATTTAGAGTATTATAGTGGATTTGAAAGTCAACTGCCAGGGCTTTTTCATATGCTCGCTAGTTTTATGCAATATAGTCTCGCAATTTTTTTAAGTACATTGCCAGATAAGCGGAAGGCAGTTATACCACTGGGATTAAATATAATGTCAAAAGTTCCGATGTTATTGATTGGAGTCAGAAACCCCTTTGTGCTAAGCATTTTATTTTCTATAAGCTATTATATTTTGCGGGATTATAGCGGAAGAGGTAAAAAATGGATTGGCAAATTAGAAAAAAGCTTGATAGGTATAGGGATACCTATAGGAGTGATCTTTTTAAAATTTTATGAGTATATCAGGAGCGGGATAGAGCTGTCTCTAAAAGAGAGTAATCCATTATCGTTGTTTGTAGATTTTTTCTATAGTCAGGGAACAACCTTCAATACTCTAATTATAGGTTATGGCTATCGGGCAGATTTAAGAGGAACAAATGCAATTAATTATACTTTTGGAGGATTTATTGACTATATTTATCGTGGAACATTAGGACAGAGAATTTGGGGAACAGAGCCGCTGACGTCCTATAACAGTGAATTTAACGCTGCAAATAGTAATAATATGTCACATGCACTTTCAAATTATTATTTGGGTGATGAGTATTTGAAGGGACGGGGACGCGGGTCTTGTTTTTTATTGGAAAATTATATTGATTTTGGATATTTAGGTGTTTTTTTATTCAGTCTTCTTTTAGGCGTCCTTTTAATATACATGGTTACATGGTTTGGAAAAAGAATGTTATTAAGTACAATCATTTTAATTTCTATAATGAATATATTTTTTGTACCGCGGGCAGAGGCAACAGAATGGCTAACTTTTATTGTTACAATCAGATTTTGGCTGTGTGTGTTTGGGTGTTATTTTGCGGCGTTTTTAAGTATGAAATGTACGTTTATTTCCAAAATTTTCGCGGCTTGGCATTTATACCCGAATGATGAGGCTTGATGAAATAGCATAGGTTTGTTATAATAGCTTTGTCATTTTTAATGATTTAACAAGAGGAGTACTTATAAGAAAGGGGATTTATTATGGGGCGAAAGACAAGGAAGGTTATTGCATTAATTTTACTTATGTGTGTTTTTTTCCAAGGAACAAATAGTGTGGCAAATGCCTCTGATGTGACAGAGGATAAAAAAGACGTTTTTGAATTCCATTTGCTTTGGGGGGAGCATACAGAAAAATTAGAGGAAATAGAATCTGGGAAGATAGAATATGAGGCAAAAGAAAAAACAGATTATAAAATAAGTGTAGAGGCTTCAGACGGGCAAGGAGAATATCAATATCAACTGGCAGTTAAAAAAGAAGAGATGGAAGAAGAATCAGAAGCAGAGATATTACAAGAATATAGCTCTGATAATATTCTGAATATAGGAGAACTACCAGCGGGTGTTCATACATATTATGTTACGATAAAGACGGAAGACAACGAGGTATTATCAGAGGAAATTGTATTTGCGATACCTGAAGAAAAGGAGAAAGAGAGTGACCAGACAGCGATAACGGATTCGGCGGATGATGAAATAGCAGAGACAGAAGATGCAGTCGTTTTCAGTACAGGGAATTCTCGAATGTCAGGAAAGCTTTGGAGCAATAAGACCACATCGGAATATGTCAATAGAAGTGTTGTTTTAACAGCGGACGTGGAAAATGGAGATGGCAATTATACGTATCAGTTTGTCGAGGTATATGATTCGAAAACAACTGTATTGCAGGATGGAAGCAGCAACGTGTACAGGTTTACAACCAATAAAATAGGTACACATCAATATTATGTTAATATTACGGATGGAACGGGACAGAAGCTCCAGTTGAGTTATACGATGACAGTTGTGCTGCATCCTGATTATAAGCTTTACGGTACTCTGAAAAGCAGCAGGACGAAAGCAGAATATGTGAACCGTAGTGTGACATTATCAGCAGATGCTTCAAAAGGATATGGGGGATATGAATATCAGTTTATAGAGACATATGGTTCTACAACAAAAGTAGTTCAGGCATATAGCAGTTCGAATAAATATTCTTTTACGACAACTGAAATCGGAAATCATAAATATTATGTGGATATCAGAGACAAAAGCGGACAGTCTGTTCGTTTGAATTATGAAATGACAGTTGTACTGCATCCAGATTATAAGATATCGGGAAAAGTACAAAGCAGTAAAACAGTTAATGAATATGAGAATCGTAGTGTAACGCTGACGGCATCTGTAAGTAAAGGGTATGGAGATTACCAATATCGTTTTACAGAGGTATTTGCGTCTAATAGTAAAGTGTTAAGAGACTATAGCGCTGCTAATACCTATAGTTTTGTGACAAGTGGAGTGGGTAAGCATACATATTACATAGATGTAAAAGATAAAAGTGGTCAGACCTTACGGCTAAGTTATACTATGACGGTTGTGAAAGAGCCGGTAAAGGATTTAAAAGGCAATCTGACTAGCAGCAAGTCGATAGCAGAATATGAGAACAGGGCTGTAAAGCTGACTGCGAACGTAACACAGGGAAACGGTGGCTACCAATATCGATTTACAGAGGTATATGGCGCAATTACAAAGACATTACAGGATTATAGTACGAAGAATACATATAGTTTTTCTACAAGAGACGTAGGGAAGCACATATATTATGTGGATATTAAGGATCAAAAAGGTAAGACATTAAGGCTGAGTTATACTATGACAGTTGTAAAAGAGCCTGCTTATACTATAAAAGGAACCTTGACCAGCAGTAAGACACCTATGGAGTATGAAAATCGTGTTGTGAGATTAACTGCAAATGTTTCGCAGGGGAACGGAGATTATAAATACTGTTTTACAGAGATTTATGGAGCTACTACAAAGGTAGTTCAGGATTACAGTAGTATAAATACGTATGGCTTCACAACAAAGGGTACAGGAAAGCATATATATTATGTGGATATAAAAGATAAGAAAGGTGAAACATTACGTCTTAGCTATACAATGACAGTAGTTCAGGAACCGGAAAAAGATTTAAAAGGTACCTTGACGAGCAATAAGACAATAACGGAATATGTAAGCCGAAGTGTAAAGCTGACTGCGAACGTAACACAGGGAAACGGACCATATCAATATCAGTTTAGTGAGGTATATGATGGGGATACAAAGGTAGTACAGGCATTTGGTACAAAAAATACATACAGTTTTACGACAAAAGAGGTGGGAGTACATACATATTATGCGGATATTAAGGATCAGAGAGGAAAAACTCTGCGTCTGACATATAAGATGACTGTGGTGGCACATCCTGATTATAAGCTGGAAGGCACGCTGACAAGTAATAAGTCAACAGTAGAGTATGTGAATCGCAGTGTTAAGCTTACGGCTAAGGTTACAAAGGAGGGATATGGAGGCGGATATACCTATCAGTTTTCGGAAAAATATGAGGGATCCACAACGGTATTAAGGGCATATACCTCAGATCCTAGCTACAGTTTTTCAACAGCTAAAGTGGGAACTCATATATATTACGTGACGATTAAGGATAAAAAAGGACAGACTTATCAGTGTTCTTATACTATGGATGTAAAAATTCATCCGGATTATGTTATGTCCGCAAAATTGACAAGTAACAAATCATCAGCAGAATATAGTAATCGCTCTGTGACATTGACAGCTTCTGTTAATGGAGGATACGGAGGGTATACTTATCAATTTACGAGAGAATTTAATGGACACTCGAAAGTCATGCAGCAGTATAGCAGCAAGAATACATATTCCTTTTTAACGGGTCTTCCAGGGAAGTATACATATTATGTGGATGTTAAAGATTCATCGGGAACAGTAGTAAGGAGTTCTTATAGTATAACAGTTGTTTCAAACGGAACGTTATTAAGCGGTATTGATGTTTCAGCATATCAGGGTTATATTAACTGGAAGAGCGTTAAAAATTCGGGAGTCGATTTTACAATGTTGCGTATTCTGGAAAATGGCATGAGTGCAATGAAAGTAGATGACTGTTTTTATGACAATATTAAAAATGCGACAGATAACGGTGTGAAGGTCGGTGTATATCGGTATGGCTATGCAATGACTGTAGCTCAGGCTCAGAAAGAAGCGAAAATGGTTGTAGATACAATAAAAAACAGCGGATATCGGATTTCTTTCCCTGTTGCCTATGATGTAGAAGATCCTGATACACAGGCAACCTTAAGTCCACAGCAGTTGACAGAGATTATCAATGCCTTTAAAGTAGTTATTGAAAATAATGGTTATAAATTTATGATTTATAGTACACCATATTGGTTGAATTATAAAATGGATATGAATAAGTTTGCAGCAGATGATTTATGGGTGGCAAGTTGGAGAGACTATGACTTGGGTCACAACTATTCGGGACCGGGCAATGTAACAATATGGCAGTACGCAAGTGACGGAAAGGTGCCGGGCATATCGGGTAATGTTGATATGGACGTAGCATATGTGAATTATTAATTACAGTTACAGATAGGTATCGGTGTTTGACACTGGTACCTATTATATTAAAGAAAAGGGCAGAAGATATGTTGAATAAAAAAAGGATTGGTCAGATAGAATGCGTTGTATATTATATCTTATTGGGAGTGACAATACTTTGGTTCTCGCTTTACATATATAAAGGAATAGATGTAACGGATATAGCCTATTATCTGACAAGATATAAGTATTATTTTAGCACTGACATAAATGTTAAAAGTTTTGGGACATTTCTGACGGATCTGACAGGGGCAGTTGTTTATCAAAGTTTTAGCTCAGGGCAGGCGTTGGTGTTGTCAATCTGTCATTGGGGATTATATATGGGAAGTGGACTGATAGCATACAAAACTTTTCGCGGAAAGATTCCGAGGATATTATTAGTTTTAGCAATTTTAGGAGGGAGCTTATTCTCGCTGACATGGGTACATGTTATGAATTATAATGCCACTTCAATGTTTGTTCAGACGGCGGCGATATGTGTGTTAATAAAAGGAATTGAAAAAGATATGTGTCAGTGTTATGTGGTTTCAGGAGCATTATTTGGCATTAATGTCTTTTTCAGGCTGCCTAATATTTTACAAATTGGTATAGGTGCTTCTATCCTGTGGTTCTTTATTTTTTGTAAAAAAGAAATGAAAAAGGGAGTAAAAAGATTTATTCTATATATAATGGGAGTAATAGCAGGAGGAGTTGCGGGAGGGTGTATGGCGCTCTTTGTTCTGGGATGGGATAATATATATGCTTATTTATTCAGAACGGCCGGCAGTGCTGCCAGTTCGCAGAGCAGTCACGGAATCAAAAATATATTGCGTGCATTATATTATGGAGGAAGACATGGGATTAGGAACTGGTTTTATTATGGAATGATAATGATAATTATATTAGTTTTTCATTATGTTTTTTTTAGAAGAGAGAGCTTATCATCAAAATTAAAAAAATGGTCATATATTATTTTGAATAGTTTTATAGTGGCATATGCCGTGTATGTGGGCCAGCGCTTGGAGTATGTGGATTTTTTTCAAATGATAGGTGTGTGTATCTTAGGAGAGATGTTGATAGGAACCTTCTATTATCAGAAGAAGGATGCATATATAAGTGCAATATGCTGTGCAACATTTTGTGCGGAAGTAGTGTTGTGTATTGGTACGAATAATGCATGGGAATATCAGATTGTCTTTTTGATTTTTCCGCTTTGCAGCTGTGCGGCAGCTATTTGGAAATGTCAGAATGTATTGTTGAAAAAATATCTGGTGTCGATTATGATATTTACTACCGTGATATTTTTTTCAGTAGGTATTAAATATGCAACACAATATGTATATAGAGATGCGCCGAATAGTGAATTACGCTACTCTATTGAGGCGGATGAGTATAAAGGGATTTTAACATCAAAGGAAAGAGCAAAATGCTTAAATGAATTAAAAGCAGCTTTGGATACTTTAGATGAAACAAAGCTTCTGTCATATGGGGATTGCAATATAGGATATGTGATCTCAGATATGGAACCTTTTTTAGAAAGAGTATGGATAGACTTAGATGGTTATTCTGTAGAGAGTTTAAGGAAAGATTTAGGAACCTCTATTGAGGAGAAAGGGTACCCTGTTATCTTAATAGCAGATATGAATCAGGATGGACAGTACAGAAGTGAAGAGAAGCTGGAAATAATAAAAGATGTCATCAAGAGCGGTCAATATAAAAAATATTATGAGAATGAATGGTATTGTATATATTCCGTAAATGTAATATAATGTTTTATGCCATTTTGCTATATTTGTCTTTGTTTTTGATTTTTCGCAACCATAGCTTATTTTAATCTGTACTGGTAATTTTGATAAAAGTATGATATGGTTATTTTATAATGAATTTTTAAAGAATGGAAAGGATTTTGTAAAAAATAGAGGACATAAAATGAGAGAAGAACGTAAGAAGCTTTTTTCGATTGTTATTCCAGTATATAATTCAGAAAGAACATTAGAAGAAATATATATTAGAATAAAAAAAATTTTTGAAGAAGATATATGTATGGAATTTGAATTAATATTTGTAGATGATTCATCAAAGGATAATTCTTTTTCAATTGCTAAAATGCTTCATGATAAAGACAGGCGAGTAAAAGTGATACAATTGGCAAAGAATTGTGGACAGCATGCGGCAATACTATGTGGATTCAGTTATGTGCAAGGTGATTTTGTCATTACAATGGATGATGATTTACAGCATCCTCCTGAAGAAATTCCTAAACTAATAAAATTTATAGAACAACATGAGGAAGTGGATGTTGTAATAGGTAGGTATGAAAAAAAGAAACATAGTATTATTAGGAATATGGGAACGGTATTGTCGAATGCAGTATCTTCTTATGTATTTAAAAAGAGAAAAGATTTACAACTTACGAGTTTTCGATTAATGAGAAGATTTGTCATGGAGAATTTATGTAAATTGAATATTAATATTCCACGTATTGGAAATATGTTATTGCTGGTTTCAAACAGAATAGAAAATGTTACAGTTGAGCATGATGCGCGGAAGTATGGTAAAAGTGGTTATAGTTTCCAGCATCTGGTAAGAGATTTAATAAATAATATTGTAACAAATTCGGTGTTCCCATTGATTATAGTAAGAGATATTGGTATTGTTAGCTTTGGTATTAGTATTGTTTTAGCAGTGTATTATTTTGCCAGATACATGATTTATGGGGTATCCATTCAAGGCTGGACAACTTTGGTGTTATTGATCTTGCTTTGTTCAGGGCTTATATTATTGGCAATAGGGATTGTGGGAGATTACCTGATGAAAATATTGAATGAATCAAAAAAAGTTCCAAATTATTTTATAAGAGAAGAATTATTAGCAGAAAAGACAGAAATATGAAAAAAGATTTGTAAAGAAAAGGGGAAAAGAAATGGATAATCATAAGAAGACAACCTCAGATTATTGGGACGAACGTGCAAGAAAAGAATTCAGCTATAAAAAAGAGAAATTTTATACGATAACACCGATTCCCTATTATTATCGGCGTAGAAAAGTAGTTTTAAAAAAATTAGAGGAATTAATAGATAAGAGTGGAAGTAGACAAATATGCGACTTTGGTTGTGGAGATGGGGAGTATATATCTCATCTTTATAAAAATGGATATATGTTTTATGGTGTGGATGCTTCAGATAAAATGATAGAAGCAGCCCGGGAAAGAACAAATGTTTGTAAGGGGGGGGTGGAATTTGAAGTATCTTCTGATGGAATTGGTATAGAGCGAAGCTTTGATTTGGTTTATTCATCGGCAATATGGGCGCATATTAATGAGGAAGAGGTGCGCAGGTTATATGCAAATATTTTCCAGCATATCAAAGAGAAAGGAATTTTCATAATATGTGAACAGACAGCACCCTATTATTATGAAGGGAATAATTATATACGAAGAACTACTATGCAATATGTAGATTTGATTCGAGAGGCGGGATTTGAGGTTATTGAAGGAAAGATTATAGATTTTTGGCTACATAGAATTTTATTTGAAAAAAAATTGGTTAAGAAAATATGTAGAAGAAAAAAATATTCAGGAAAAGAACAGGATGAGTTGAAAATACAACTGAATAAAAGTATAATTTATCGATTTGTTAGTTTGATTTTAACAAAGTTATCCGTGCCACATATTTATAAATGTTTAAAAAAAGGAAAAGTAATAAACAGATGGGGATACTGTTTTATTGTTGCAATTAAGCCTGAAAAGGGGAAATAATATTGTATAAAAGTTGCTTATGAAGCTATGCTAATTTTGGGTGATTGATTTTACTTGTATTGAGAGAGAGGAAAGTGTTGAGGATGATAAATACGAATTCAAATAAGTTGGATTACGTTATGATTCAAGTATTAGTGGTGTTGTATTCTTTTGTGGGAGTACTGTCTAAAACAGCATCAGGGATATTAGTGAAATCAGGCATGTTTTCAGTTGACTTTGTTGGAATAGTTTTTTCCATGTTAGTTGTACTTGGAACATATGCCATATTTTGGCAAAAGATATTAAAAAAAATAGAGTTATCAATTGCCTATTTAAATAAAGCATTTTCTTTATTTTGGTCATTGCTCTGGTCATTATTATTTTTTGGGGAAAGTATCCATTGGAATCAAATTTTTGGAATTGTAATTATCGTGTTAGGAATTATTGTGGTGTCAAATTATGATAAATAAATGGATTTTGTTAATGACGGTTTCAAGTTTTTTAGCGTCTGTCTCTCAGATTATGTTAAAAAAGAGTGCATTAAAAAAACATAGTAAAAGATTATTTGAATACTTAAATATTTGGGTTATATCGGGATATGGATTACTTTGCCTATCTATGCTTCTAAATATTATAGCCTATAGAGGAGTAAATTACCAGACAGGAATTATTATGGGAGCATTGCCATATGTTTTTGTAATAATATTAGAAAAAGCTTTTTTCTCAATAAAAATAAATATGAAAAAAGTTGTTGGAACAAGTTTGATTGTAATGGGAATCATAATATATGCGCTATAAAATATGTGTGATGAGGAGAAAAAGAAATGTGTAAAGTACCAGTTGTTGTGATTAGATCAAATGATTTTTGTTTTTTGGGAATTCTTCGCTCTTGTGGAGATGAGGGAATACCGGTTATACCTATTGTGTTTTCATGGGATGGGGCAGGAGAATGGTTTTCAGAGAAATCAAAGTATTATATTAACCCAGTGAAAGTACACAATCCTGCAGAGGATGAAAAAAAATCAAAAGAAGATATATTAGAATTGGGAAAAGCATTAAAGAAAAAGTATGGGACTAAGATTTTAATAATTCCGTCAAGTGATACTTCTTTAATTTTTTTGCAGAAATATATTGATGAGTTTAAAAAATATTTTTATTTGATGGGACATGGGGATTTTGATAAAGATTGTTTGAATGAGTTATCAAAGTCAGAGTTTGCCCGTATTATGCATCGCTCAGGCGTTCCAATACCTGAAACATATGATGTCAAATCAAAAGATGATTTAGTCAGTGTAGGAAATAAGGTTTCATATCCTTGTGTATGTAAACCAATAATGAAGGATATTGGAAATACATTTCAAAGGACGCATAACCAAAATAAAGCAATTGAATGTAGAAGTTCAGAGGATTTGACTAACAGGTTGAATGAAGAATTGGAAAAAGGTTATCAGTTTATCGTTCAGGAAAAAATATTTATGGAAGGACTGGAAGATGAGATTTCTATTTATGCTTATGCAGATGCCGCTGGAAAAGTGACAATGCTTAGTGGAGTTTATAAAATAGAAGAATATCCGAAACCATATGGTACGGCGGTTGTCTGCAAACAGTATGTTAAAACGGAGTTAGTGCCATTGGCAAAAAAGACAATGGCAGCATTGAAGTGGCATGGTTTTGTTAATATAGAGTTTATGAGGAATAGCCGAAACAATCAGTGGGTTGTAATAGAAGTGAATTTGCGACCATGGCTGACAAATTATCTGCAAAGTTTTTTGGGATTTAATTATGTGGCCAGCCTTTATAGGGAAATTTATTTAAAAGAGTCAAAAGGGAGTGATGCCTTAATATCTGTAAATAATGAGTTTCTGTTATTTGATACGGCAAAATATATACAGATGGAAATAGAGAGAAATGAAAATATTAAAGAGGCAGTGGAAAAAGTGGAGAAGGTGATTCAGTCTAATGTAGGTAAATGCCTATTTTTATACTATCTGCTGGATGACGAACTTCCGGGATTGGCAGAAAAAGAAATAATGATAGAAAAATATGGGAATAGACAGTTGTTTGAACATCTATACGATGTGATGGATTTAAACAATAAAGAATTAAAAGAAAATAAAAAAATATTTAATTTGGCAAGAAGGTTAAATGTTTAAAACAAAAATATTTTAAAAATAAATGGTGTAATAAATGAAAGGTATAGGTCATGAAAAAAATTATAGGAGCGTCTATAGGTAATTGTGTCCATGTCGCAGGAGTAGTGCACTTTTTAAATCTTGCAGAGCAGGAAGGCTATGAAACAATTTTTTTAGGTCCAGCAGTTTCTATAAGTTATCTGTTTGAAGAAATAGAAAAATATCGTCCAGATGTGATAAGTATAGGTTATCGATTAACTCCGACAAATGTAATACCACTTTTGGATGAAATAGAGAAAAGAAGAAGAAAATTGTCTTATACACCTGAGTGGTCTTTTGGTGGAACAAGACCCGTTGCTGAAATTGCCAGAAAATATAATTTTTTTAAATTTATTTCTGACGGTTTTGATGATATAAAGGATTCTCTTCGGTTCTTAAGAGGGCAAACCGAAGAAGAAGATGCTATATCATATGGAAAAACTTTGATAGAAAGAATAGAAAAAAATTATCCATACCCTATTTTGCGTCATCATTTCGGATTGCCAACCATGGAAGATACTTTAAAAGGAATAGAAAAAATAGCAGCTTCGAAAGTGTTAGATGTTATATCTTTGGGACCGGATCAAAATGCTCAGCAATATTTTTTTAATCAGACACATATGAAACAAGAGTTTAATGGTGCGGGAGGGGTGCCCATTAGGACTGCCGAAGATTTAAAAAAATTAAAAGCAGCTTCGCAGAGAGGCAATTATCCTTTAATGCGTTGTTATAGTGGGACAGAAGATGTTTTTCAATATGCACAAATGTTGATTGATACGATCGACAATGCATGGACGGCTATTCCGCTGTTCTGGTATAATGAACTGGATGGAAGAGGACGTAGGAGTATAGAAACATCTCTTAATGAGGCGTTGAAATTGATTCGCTGGCATGCAGAAAGAAATATTCCGGTAGAAATCAATGAACCACATCATTGGGGATTAAGAGATGCGCATGATGTTATGTCAGTTGCGGCAGCGTATATTAGTGCATACAATGCAAAGCAGGCAGGTGTTAAACATTATATTTCTCAATATATGTTTAATAATCCGAATGGATTGTCTTTTCCTATGGATTTTGCAAGAGTGCTGGCAATGATTGAGATGGTAGAATCCTTAGAAGACGATGGTTTTAAAACTTATAGGGAAACTAGAGCAGGACTTCCTATGTTTAGTGCTGATGAGGCAGTTGCAAAAGGTCAGTTAGCAGCATCTACGTTTATGCAAATGGCGGTCAAACCACATATTATCCACGTTGTAGGCTTTTGTGAAGCAGACCATGCTGCAAATGCTCAGGATTTAATAGAAAGCTGCAAAATTGTCAAAGGAGTAATTAAACATACTCTCGGTGAAAAATTTTCGATAGAACATGATTTTGGAATTGTAAAAAGAAAAAATGAGCTATTGTCGGAGACAAAAGTGTTATTAGAGTTTATATGCAAGGAATTTAGAAAAATTGAGGATCCCTTGTCAAATCCTTGTGTATTAGCAGAATGTGTAAAACGTGGTTATTTAGATGCGGTTCATATAGTAAAGGGAGAAAAATTCAGAGGGAACCTTATGACTAAATTTGTGGATGGAAAATGTGTTGCATATGATAAAAAGACAGGGAAATTATTGAGTGAGAAGGAACGTTTGGAAAGGCTGAAAAAGGAATATGAAAGAACCGATATTAATTATTGGCGGGGGACATCAGGGATTAGCGATGGCGGCTCATCTAGCAATAGCTGGGGAAAGAGTGAAGCTTTGGAATCGTTCGGCAAATAATGTTAGAAGCATTTTGGAGAGAGGGATTATTAAATGTACAGGTGTCGTTGAGGGAGATGCTGAGATCGAAAATATATCCTGTAATATTGAGGAGGTATTTTGTGATGTTATTATGGTCACTGTTCCGGCTTTCGCCCATAGGGATATTGCTAAAATGCTAGCGCCGCTTGTTGGCGATGACACAAAGATTATACTGAATCCGGGAAGGACATTTGGAGCGCTGGAGTTTGAGAGTGTATTAAAACAATTTGGTTGTAAGTCGCATCCTAAAATTGCTGAGACACAAACGATAGTTTATACTTGTAGACGCGATGGCGCAAATAAAGTGGAAATTTATGCTTTAAAAAATGCAGTAAGCATTGCTTCTTTAAAAACAGAAGATCTGAGTTGTATAATGAATGCTATTCCACAATGTATTCGGAAATATTATGTGAAAGAAAAGTCTATAGTGAAAACTTCTTTAGAAAATGTAGGAATGATACTTCATTGTGCACCGGTTTTAATGAATATTGGGTGGATTGAGAGTAAAGTAGCAGAATTCAAATATTATTATGATGGTATATCTAAATCCATTGCTGGATTCTTAGAGAAAATGGATAAAGAGCGTATCATGGTGGCCAAGACATTGGGATATGAGATACCATCTGTAAAAGAATGGTTAGAAGTAACTTATCATGTAGGAGGTACATCTCTGTTTGAATGTCTACAGAATAATGTAAGTTATAGAAATATAGATGCACCTCAAACGATAGAACACCGTTATTTAGATGAGGATGTTCCATATGGATTGGTTCCTTTAGAAAATGTTGGTAAAATAGTAGGTGTGGCAACACCTCATATATCGTTGATTATAAATTTAGCCTCGGCTATTAGGGAAAAGAATTATCGGAAGATAGGAAGGCGCATAGCGGAACGAGATTTGAAAAGAATTTAGATATTGACTGTAATTAAACGAAATCTTTTCTCCCCAGCTATGCTGGGGAGAAAAGAGGAAGTTGTAGCGAAACAGAGGTAAAAGAAAATCCTCCTATGTTATTATGAGAGCGGTGTAGTAAGCCAATCTCGAATATAAAGGAGTAGAGATTATAGAAGGTACAGTATGTGCCGGACACGTACATATGTGTGTAAGTATACCAATTAAGCTCAGTATTCCTAATTTTATGGGATTATTTGAAGGGGAAGCGTATGTTGATGATATATGACAGGCATTTGGAGACACAGAGTAAATGGGATAAAGCTTTTTGAGCAAGAGGTTACTCTATGTGGCAACGGTAGGAAATGTAACAGAGCCCTTGGGGGCTTTTTTGGGGTTATAAAAGAGTAGAATGATATAAGGAGATAGAATGAAAAAGAATGACTCACAGATTATAAAAGGGATAGCTATATTGGCGATGATCTTTTACCATCTTTTTTCTGATGTGGACATGCTTAAAAGTATGGAGGTTACGGGAGTAATTTTTAGCAATAATATTACAGCTGCGCTTGCATCGGCAGGTCATGTCTGCGTTTCGTTATTTATATTTGTTACGTCATATGGTTTGGCTGTAAAAAGTATTGGAGTAGAATTTGATAAAGGACAATATGTAAAGGAAAGTTTTGGACGGTATTTTTCTTTTTTAAAAAAATTTTGGTGGATATATTTTCCAAGTTTGATTTTTCCCTATGTGTTTAGACAGGAGTATAATCTGGAAATAGCTTTTGGAGAGGGAACGCTTAAACGGATTCTTGGCTTTTTGGGAAACCTTATCGGATTACCGTGGTTACTGGAGGCAGAACAATATAATAAGTCATGGTGGTATATTGGATTCTTCTTTCTTTTGTTATTTATTGTTCCACTGTTAATCATTGCTATAAAAAAGGTGGGAGGAATACCGGTACTGGTTTTATCTGTTTTGTTGCCTAAAACATTCCAATTGGATGTGGTTGCGGATAGATTACCAAGATATATACCAATAGTAATTTTGGCGCTTTGTTTTGCGCAGTATTCTCTTTTTGAAAAGATTTTTGATTGGCTGAAAGATAATAAAAAGAATTACGTATTAACTGCTTTTTTGTTAGTAATGGTCATTCCTTGCTACATAATTGTAAGACAGAGGGGAGTAACGCAGATCTATCTTGTTGAAAGTCTGTTTTGTGTTGTGATTGTTCTGCTTGCATATCTATTTATAGGTAGGTTACCATGGGTAAATACTATTTTGAGTGTGTTAGGCAAACATTCATTGAATATGTGGCTATTGCACACATTTCTTATAAGTTATTGGGGAAAAAACTTAACATTTTCTTTTCGAAACATGTGGCTTATTTATGCATTTGCAGTCTTTATGTCATTGATGGTTTCTGTTTTAATTGAAGCCTGTAAACAATTTGTGGCAAAGATATTAAAAAAAACGGTTGATAATAAAATGGTGATATTTTTCTCCGTTATAATGGTATTAATTTGTTATTTAATTATGAAAATTGCATCTCCTATGGTTTATTTAACAAATGATGATAGTTCTATTCAAAATGCACTGTCAGGGATGGAAACAGGGGAACCAGATATGTATCATCAGTTTATTTGTGTGATACCGGGCTTTTTAATTTCAACATTATATAAGATAATTCCCTGCGTTCAGTGGTGGTATGTTTATAGTGTTTTTTTAATAGGAATAGGGATGTTTCTGATTCATCTGATTATTTTTAGGATATGTCAGATGAGAGGAATTGATATAAAAAAACCTGTATTTATTCTAATAGTGATTGATATGGTGTTTATGTTATACCCAATTGCGAATGTATCTTTTACAATTGTACCGGCGATATTAGGGACAGGATTGGTTTCGCTGATTTTGATAATGGAGGATATTAGCAATACAAAACAATTAAAATGGATTTGGCTTGGGTTGATTGTTGGATATATAGCGGTGGTAGCTCACCGAAGTATGGTGGGATTAACGCTATTATGCTATATTCTCTTAGCTATATTGTATTATATGCTGGGAAAAGAAAATAAGCGGGAGATACTTGTAAGATATGCATTTGTAGCAGTCGTTTTTCTTTTACTGACAGGAGGTATCAACGTATTAAATTCATATGAGAATGAAAAGGTAAATGGTTTGGATTTTGTTGAATATAATTCTGCGCGAGTAAAGTGGATGGATTATCCTAAAGATACTTATTATGATAATCCGGGAGTATATGAAAAAGCCGGCTGGACAGAGGAGGATTATCAGATGGCAAGTGGATGGGGATTTATATCACCCCATATCACGGCAGATAGTTTTGATTATATTTCGGAGCATAGTGTAATTAATACTGCTAGAGAAAATAAATGGGAAAAAAGAAAAATAACATTGTTATCTATATGGGATAATCTTCAGTGTCGAGTTATTTTCCTAACATATTTTATAACGGTGTTTATCACAGTTATATTTATTGTCTTCTTTTTCAACTGGAGAGAGTTTATAATTCTTTTCTTTAACAATGTAGGTACATTTATCTTGTTTATTTATCAATTGCTAAATGGCAGAATGGTGTATCGTTCAATTATTGTATTTCTGTTGCCAGCGACAGTATTTAATATAATATTAATATTAAAAAAAATAAATCTAAATTTTAAAGCAAAAAAAATTGGGGAAAGAATTGTATTTATTGCTTTTTTGTGTATCTTAAGTATTACTTTGGGTACTGTTTTTTCAGAGGATAGAAAATTAGTAGTTGAGCAATATCTTGCAGAGGATGCTTCAATTGTTGAGTTTGTGACAGAAAACAAGGACAATATATATATATGCGGTGGGAGTGTAAGAAGAAATATTAATCCTGATTTGTTGGCTGCGGATGTTCAGGTTACAAATCTAATATCGTGGGGAGGAAGTGGTTATAATTCGGCAAGATATAAGAAACAGTTGAATCTCAACGATATTTCAACACTTTCAGGAGAAGTATTTCAACGCGAGAATGTTTATTTCCTTTCTAGTGCTAATATTATGGAACAAGGGCAAAGTATAGAAAGGGGAGCTCAGGCTTATGTTGTATTGCGATGGCTTAAGAATGAATATAATGCGAAAGGGATTGTCATGACGGATACTATTGAAGGAACAGGAATAGGTGTTTATCAATATATATTTGAAGGGGACACAGACAAATATGATATATATTACGACATTGTGGATGGATGTGTAAAAGAAATTCAAGGTGATAAGATAGGAGGAAAATTGTGATTCCATTTAATATTCCCCCATATACGGGAAATGAAGAAAAGTATATAAACGAAGCGATTGCAAAACGGAAAATTTGTGGTGATGGAGAGTTTACAAAGAGATGTAATGCATGGCTGGAGAAAAAGACAGGAAGCAGTAAGGTATTATTGACAACTTCCTGTACGCATGCTACAGAGATGGCTGCTTTGTTGGGTAATTTTCAACCGGGTGACGAGGTAATTATGCCGTCTTATACGTTTGTTTCTACAGCGGATGCATTCGTTCTGAGAGGTGCAGTTCCGGTTTTTGTAGATATTCGTCCAGATACGATGAATATTGATGAAAAGTTAATTGAAGATGCGATTACAGAGAAAACGAAAGCAATCATAGTGGTGCACTATGCTGGAATAGCTTGTGAGATGGACACGATTATGGATATTGCGCATAGGCATAGATTAATAGTAATTGAGGATGCGGCACAGGGAGTGATGTCTTTGTATAAGGGGCGTGCGCTTGGGGCTATTGGTGATTTTGGGTGTTATAGTTTTCATGAGACTAAAAATTATAGTATGGGCGAAGGAGGAGCGTTACTGATCCGCGATGAAGCAAATATAGAACTGGCTGAGATTATTAGAGAAAAGGGAACTAACAGAAGTCAGTTTTTTCGAGGGATGGTAGACAAATATACATGGGTGGAAAAAGGTTCTTCTTACCTTCCAAGTGAACTGAATGCTGCATATCTTTATGCGCAGCTGGAGATGGCAGAAACAATTAACCAGAAGCGTTTGGAGATGTGGAAGTTATATTATGAGCAATTAAAACCGTTAGCTGACGAGGGACTTATAGAGCTTCCAACTGTACCGGACGGATGTGTACATAATGCGCATATGTTTTATTTGAAAGCAAAGAATCTTGAAGAGCGTAGCAGACTGATACAATACCTTAAAATAAACGACATAACAACAGTATTTCATTACATTCCGCTTCATTCTGCTCCGGCAGGCAGGAAATATGGAAGATTTCATGGAGAGGACAGATTTACTACGAAGGAGAGTGAAAGATTGCTCCGCCTTCCTATGTACTATGAATTAACAGATGAAATTGTATGTAGAGTATCGGAGAAGATCCTGCAGTTTTGGAAGTAAATAATTAATTGCAGATAGCTGAAAAAGGAGGAATTTATGAAGGGAATTATATTAGCGGGAGGATCCGGAACAAGATTGTATCCGATGACATACGCTGTATCAAAACAGATTTTACCGGTTTATGATAAACCGATGATTTATTACCCTTTATCAACATTGATGCTAGCCGGAATCAGAGAGATTTTGTTAATATCAACAAGAAGAGATGTGCCAGTGTTTCAAGAGTTGTTGGGAGATGGAAGTCAATTGGGTATATCAATTAGTTATAAGGTACAAGAGGAACCAAAGGGGTTAGCAGAGGCCTTTATTATTGGTGAAGAGTTTATTGGCAATGAGAATGTGGCTCTTGTATTAGGTGATAATATATTTTATGGACAGAGCTTTTCTACGATTCTTAGGCGTGCGGCATCGCTTGAGAAAGGTGCGCTGGTATTTGGTTATTATGTGAAAAATCCAGAAGATTATGGTGTGGTGGAGTTCTCAGATGAGTATACAGTTATTTCGATTGAAGAGAAACCCATGCAGCCAAAATCTAATTATGCAGTGCCAGGCCTTTATTTTTATGATAACCAGGTAGTAAAAATTGCCAAAGAGATTCAGCCTTCTGCACGTGGAGAATTGGAGATTACAAGTATTAATAATAGATATCTTGAAAGAGGCGAGTTGAAGGTAAAGCTTTTAGGGAGAGGATTTGCATGGCTCGATACAGGAACACCGGAAGCTCTTATTGATGCCGCGGATTTTGTGGCATCGTTTCAGAACAGGCAGGGATTATATATTTCCTGTATTGAGGAAATTGCATTTAAACGAGGGTTTATTAATGAGGGGCAATTAAAGAAGCTGGCGGAGCCGATTAAGAAAACCGCATACGGTCAGTATTTGCTTGGAATTATAGAAGGGCGAAATGATTGACTTTTCAATATTTGTAAGTGGAGGAAGACGAGTGATGAAGAAAAATATTATGAAAAGCGTATGTATAGGAATTGTGAGTATTTGCTTGGCTGGAAATATCTGTATACCCGTTTGTGCAGAAGAGTCTTTGAAAACGGAAACAGATGCTAATATTATGAAAGAAGATGATCTGGACTTGAATAATGGGGAGTTTAACTCAGATATGTTGTTTTCAGTCTGGTCTGGTACAATTGAAGACGGAACGAGATGCTATTATGGTGAAGATGGAGAGAAGGTAACTGGTCTTCAAAAAATAGATGAATATACATATTATTTTGATGAGGATGGAGTTCTTCAAACTGGCTGGCAGAAAGTTGATGAGAAAGAATATTACTTTTCACCGGAAACAGGGGAAAGGTATGAAAATATAATAACTATAGTTGATGAAGTAAAATATTCCTTTGATAATGAGGGAAATGCAGAACAAGTTTTAGATGTGGAGAGCGAGGATATCTCAAATGATTCTGCTGAAAATAATATGGAAACAGAGGCTGATATTTTAAATGAGGATACTGCAGAGTTACAGGACGAAAAGGCGCAACCTAGAATTTCGACAGGTTGGCAAATCATAGATGGGAAAAAATGCTATATTATGCAAGGAGGAAAGAAACACACAGGTTGGTTATCTTTCGGAAGGACTTATTATTATTGTGGTAAAGATGGAGCGATTGTATATGGAAAGCAGAAAATAGGTAATGATTGGTATTACTTTAATAGTGAAGGCGTACGTCAGCAAAGTAAATGGATAGAGGAAAATGGAGAAAAAAAATATTATGCATTGGAAGACGGGAAGCTGCGGATCGGCTGGTTATCCTTTGGAAAAACTTACTATTATTGTAAAAGTGACGCATCTATAGCGTATGGAAAGCAGAAGATAGGCAACGCATGGTATTATTTTAACGATAAAGGCGTACGTCAGCAAAATAAATGGATAGAAGAAAATGGAGAGAAAAAGTACTATGCATTAGCGGATGGAAAACTGCGGACAGGCTGGTTATCCTTTGGAAAAACGTATTATTATTGCGGAAGTGACGCAGCAATTGTAAAGAATACAACGTGTAATGTTGACGGAAAATGTTATTATTTTAATGAGCAGGGAGTGCGGCAAAAACTATCAACAGGATGGCATGATATAAATGGAAAAAAAGGCTATGCATTAACAGACGGTACATTGCATACTGGTTGGTTATCCTTCGGAAGCAGATATTTTTATTGTGGAAAGAATGGTTTGATTTCATATGGAAAGCAAAAAATTAGTGGAAACTGGTACTATTTTGATGATCAAGGTTTGAGACAGCAGAATAAGTGGATATTAGAAAATGGGGAAAAGAAATATTATGCGTTAGCCGATGGAAAGCTGCGGATCGGCTGGTTATCATTTGGGTCCACATATTATTATTGCGGAAAGGATGCAGCAATAATAAAAGATCAGAGTTGTAATATTGATGGTGTATGTTACTATTTTAATAAGCAGGGAGTACGCCAGAAACTGGCAACGGGGTGGCAGGATATTAATGGAAAGCGTTGTTATGTGCTGCCTGATGGTACCTTGCATACAGGCTGGCTGTCTTTTGGAAGCAGATATTTTTATTGCGGAAAAAATGGAGCAGTTCTGACAGGAAAACAGAAAATAGGTAGCAATTGGTACTATTTTGACGGTACAGGCTTACGCCAGCAGAATAAATGGGTAGTGGAAGATGGACAAAAGAAATATTATGCTTTGGCAGATGGAAAGTTACGGGTAGGTTGGTTATCTTTCGGAAGCACTTATTATTACTGTAAAGGTGATGCATCCATTGTAAAAAGTCAGAATTATGCAGTTGAAGAGATATATTACAAATTTGATGCAAATGGAGTGATGCAGAAAGGAAGTGGTTGGGGAACTTATCGCGGAAATAAATATTACAAAAATCCGGCGACAGGTTTTCCTTATAAAAATCAATGGGTGACTTTTGGAAAGACATATTATTATGCAAATTCTAAGGGGCATATGGTGAGTGGATGGCAGACGATCGGCGGTTATCGTTATTATTTTGATCCAACTACTAAAATTATGGCAAGAAATACAACTATTGATGGGATTAAGATTGGCAGTAATGGACGTGTGGTGAATTACCAGGACAGAATGGCAGTATTTTCGACAGTTTCTACTAATGATGCGAGCGGCACATATAATATGTCAAAGGCGTTAAAGAGTTTTAATCAGGTTGTTATTATGCCGGGACAGACACTTTCCTTTTTCGGTGTAGCAGGTCCGTGCGGGGCGGCGCAAGGCTATCTGCCAGGAGGAGTAGTAGGAGGCATAGGGTACGGCGGAGGAATCTGTCAGGCAAGCACCACTTTATATGGGGCGATGCTTAGGGCTGGTTTGACGATTGTAGAACGCGGCAATCATTCTGTGCCGTCTACATACGTGCCAATCGGACAGGATGCCATGGTAGATTATGGTAGTTCTGATTTAAAAGTAAGAAACGATTATAATTTTCCAGTAAAATTGGTTACTTATGTAAATGGAAATACATTATATGCTGAAGTGTGGGGGAGTCAGCCCGGTTGGTACGATCGTGTTGAAATTACCTCATGGTGGACAGGAAGCAATACGGCTATCGCATATAGAAATTACATAAAAAACGGGAAAACTGTAAAGACAGAGCAGTTGCCAGGATCTTTTTACTATTAAGAAGAACATTAAGAGGCAAGAAGGAGTGTTTTATATGCTCCTTCTTTTGCAGGTATGTGAAGCAATGAATTAAATTTTCGGATAAAACAGTCTTTGTTGATGAAAATAGAAAAATAACCTTTAAAGAGGTGCGTAATGAGGCAGAGCGGGTCGCGATGTCACTTATAAAAAAGAATTTGTATAAAAAACCGGTCGCAATTTTTATGGATAAGAAGATAGAAAGTATTGTTTTTTTTATGGGAGCTGCATATAGCGGGAATTTTTATGTGGTTTTAGACACAAAGATGCCGCCAAAGAGGATTGAGAAAATTATGGAAAATGTTGTAGATACGGGGATAATAGAAAAGGTAAAAGAAAAAATCATAGATACAGATATTTTGTATGTATTATTTACATCTGGTTCTACAGGTACTCCCAAAGGCGTTATTCTCCCGCATAGGTCGGTAATCACATATATAGAATGGGGCAGAAACCTATTGTGGGAGAAATAGAGGAGGAATTTGGAGTTTCTGTGATGCCAGCTGAGATTGTACCCGAAAAGTTCAACTCTATGCAGGCTTTGTGGGAGATGATAGGGCGGCTTCAAAGTAAATGTTAACTTGCAGAATCGAAATGACAGATAAGAAGGGACACTGCGATTTTTATGGAAAAGAAGATTCCTATTAGTATAATTATACCGGCGTATAATGCTGAAAAGAGTATACGTGATTGTGTGAAAAGTGTATTGTCACAAACTTTGAAAGATATTGAAATAATTATAGTAGATGATGGAAGCAATGATTTCACAAGGAGTATATTATTAGAGCTCAGTGAGCAGGATTCAAGGATTCATCTGGTTAAAAAAGATAAAAATGAAGGATTGAGTGCGGCAAGAAATTCAGGAATGAAGGTTGCAAGAGGGGAATATATAGGTTTTGTTGATGCAGATGACTGGTTAGAGGAGGACTACCTTGAAACAATGTATAATAATGGTAAAAATGCAGATTTAATAGTTGCGGGATACCAGCATGATACAATGGATGAAAATCGAAAGGGGGTCTATGTCAGTCGAAAAGTCAGTATGAAAGGTGAATACTGGACAGAAAAGAAGCAGATTGTTCTTCAGGCAGCATATATAGATACAGGTAAGATGTTTGCATATACATGGAATAAATTATATAAGAGAGAGCTTATAGAACAAAATAATTTTTCTTTTCCACAGCAGGTATTTATAGAAGATTTTATTTTTAATACCTTATACTGGAATGTGGTATGTTCATTACAAATAATTGAACACACTGGATATCATTACGTGAAGGGGTCTAAGGAAGCATTGACGCAGAAATTTCTTTCAGACTTTTTTGATATTATGTACAAACGATTCGATTATATAAAACGTTTGCTATGTAAGAATGATGTCTATTATGGAACAGGGAAGGAACAGCTGGCTAATATTTATATAAAGCATATGATTTCAGGTGTAACAAGAAATTGTGTAAAAGAGGGTAACTACAGTTTTACAGAGCAGTACAGGCAGGTAAAAAAGATGCTTAAAAATAAACGTTCCCGTGAGGCAAGGAAAAATGCAAAAGGATGTTCAAACCAAGAAAAAGTATGCAATTTATTTTTTAAGAGTAAAAGCGCATTTTTGGTATTATGTTTTGGAAAAATACTATATTTGATTCAGACAAAGACGAAGACGGTATATGACAGATTGAAATAGGGGGTAAGATGTATAAATTAAGTATTATTATTCCAGTGTATAATCTTGAAGAATATTTAAAAAGATGTCTGAATTCTGTCATGTTACAGGATACAAGTGAAGTTGAAATTATTATTGTAAATGACGGCTCGTCAGATGGTACAGAGAAAATATGTAATGAATATGTAGAAAAATATAGCAATATAAAAGCATATTATAAGAAAAATGAAGGTTTGTCTATAGCGCGTAATTTTGGAATATCCAAAGCAAGTGGAGAGTACGTTCTTTTTCTCGATGGTGATGATTTCCTCTCACGGGATGCTTTGAAAAATATTTTAAATGAGATTAATCAAGGAAATTCTGATGTTATAATTGGAAAATGTATTCTTTATTATCCTATGAGAGAAAAGTATGTGCCTTGTGATTATCATTTGGATAGGAAGATCATAAACGGGCTTGTAAAAGAAGAATTATTAAAAGAGCTTTTGGATGGTAAGACATATGAGTGGTATGCGTGTCTTAATATTGTAAGAAAAAAGTATCTGGTAAAAAATAAATTATATTTCAAAGAAAAAGCATGTTTTGAAGATGCGATGTGGACACCGGAACTTTTGTTTTTGGCAGAAAGTGTTTCATGTGTAGATGAGCCTTTTTATATTTACCTGCAGAATCGAGAAGGCTCTATAACGGCATCTCTCAGTAAAAAGGTATATGAAGATAAGTTAAATGTATGCCTTTATGCAGAAGAATTTTGCGAAAAATATCAGTTGTCTGCCCAGTTTAGTCAAAAGTTTTTAGGTAATTATAATAATATATATGTTTCTCTGCTGGCTGACAGTTGGCGTTTCGGAAAGAATCAAAGAAAAAATTATTGGCGGAAGCTTAGGCAATACAAGAAAATATTGTGGTATTCTGGACGTACCTATCAGAGATGTCTATATAAAGCATGGAAAATGATAGGTATACGTGGAGTTTCCTATATATTGCATATGAGGGCAGAATGGGTAAGAAATATGTTGAGATGTAGAAGATAATTTGTTATAATAATTAAATTAATGAAATTGATATTTCGGTATACCATTTTAAATGTTATACAAGAAAGGTGCTATATGAGGCGAATTGCAATTATTACAATGGGTGTGAAGCTAAATAATGAAAATGGCTATACCAGATTCCGTTTCCTGTCAGAGTTTTTGACACAAAAAGGGTATAAAGTTGATCTTATAACAACTTCTTTCCAGCATTGGGCAAAGGAACAAAGGAAGATAAACAGTGTATTGAAAGAAAAGTATTCTTTTCGGCTTCGTTTTATAAAAGAGCCAGGATATAAAAAGAATATTGATATAAAAAGAATCTGGAGCCACAGTATTGCCGCGAAGAATTTAAAAAGTATGCTTGAAACAGACGGAGAATATGATTTGATATATTGTGAGATACCGCCTAATGATGTAGCATTGGCGGCGGCGGAATATGCAAAAAAACATCATATTCCGTTTGTCGTGGATATTAATGATTTATGGCCGGAAGCGATGCGTATGGTTATAGACGTTCCGATAGTCAGCGATATCATTTTTTATACATTTTTAAGAGATGCTGAGAAGGTTTACGGTTTATGCTCAGCTGTTGTGGGAACATCAGATGAATATGCAGATAGGCCATTTAAAAAGAAAAAACGGAAAATTCCCAAGAGAACAGTATATGTTGGAAATGAGTTAAGTGAATTTGATGCAGGTGTGGATGCACACATGAAAGAAATTGCAAAAGCGCCGGAAGAATTTTGGGTGACTTATGCTGGAACAATTGGAACAAGTTATGATATCAAAACGATGATACTTGCAGCAGACTATTTAATGAAAAAAGGGTATTCTAATATTTATGTAAAAATATTAGGTGACGGTCCATTAAAAGAAGAGCTGGAGGCTCTTGCAAGGAGAAAAGAAGGGCATGTTGAATTTGTAGGATATGTACCATATGATAAGATGGCTGCGTATTTGGTTAGGTCAGATATACTGGTAAATTCCTTTGTAAAAAAAGCACCGCAGAGTATCGTAACAAAAATAGGTGATTATCTGGCAGCGGGGAAGCCAATGATTAATACATGTAGTAGTTTGGAATTTAAGAAAAAAGTGATTGCAGATGGTTTTGGAATTAATGTAGAGGCAGAAGACAGGCAAGTATTGGCGAAGGCTATTTTAGAATTATATAGTGATAAAGAACGCTGCTGGAGAATGGGGCAAAAAGCACGGAGAGTAGCGGAGGAACAATTTGACAGACCGAATTCTTATAATGTAATCGTTGAATTGATGGAAGAATTAATGCTGGATAATTAGGAGTTTTGAATAAAAGTTGCAGAAAACTATAAGTAGAAGGAGTGCAGTATGGCTAGGAAAAGACGTAGAAGGAGACGAGGACGCAGAAGAGGTAGTTGGTTTTCGCGGTTGGGGATTGTTCAGAAAATAGCTGTATGTATAGGTGGTATTGCTATAACCCTGATTGCATCAGGAGTAATTTATGTTGCGGCAAAATTTGGACAGATTGACACGCAAGAGATTCCCAAGGAAGATATTGTTATTAATGAAGAAGTGGAAGAACGGGAAGAATTGGGTGAGGGCTATTTGAATGTTGCATTGTTTGGTGTTGATTCAAGGGAAGGCGATTTGGGTGAAGGAACACGTACAGATTGTCTTATAGTGGCAAGCTTAAATAAAGAAACAAAGGAAATCAAGATGGTTTCGGTATATAGGGACACTTTGTTGGATATGACAGAAGGTACTTTACAAAAATGTAATGCAGCATATAGTTTTGGCGGCCCAACTCAGGCAATTAATATGCTGAACATGAATTTGGATTTGGATATTCAGAAATATGTAACAGTTGATTTTGGAATTGTGGCAGAAGTTATTGATTTGCTTGGCGGAGTTGAGATTGATGTTCAGGAGGAGGAAGTGGAATATCTTAATGAGTATGTTGCCGAAACAGGTGAAGTGGCAGGAAAAGAAGCAAAGTTTGTAAGACAACCCGGGTTGCAGCAACTGGATGGTGTTCAGGCGACTACATATGCGAGAATCCGTTCTACTGCCGGAGGCGATTTTACAAGGACAGAGAGACAGAGACTTGTAATTGAGAAAATGGTGGAAAAGATTAAAGAAAGTGACCTTGGGACTATAAACAGCATCATTGATAAAGTACTGCCTACAATTTCCACTAATTTTACTGCGACAGAGATATTATCGTATGCCCAGTACTTTGCGGAATATATATTGGGAGAAAATGCAGGTTTTCCGTTTGACAAAACCACAGATACAATTTCAGGTCTCGGAAGTATTGTTATTCCTGTAGATTTAACTGATAATGTAAAATTGTTGCATGAATTTTTGTTTGGAGTAAGGGACTATTCCCCTTCAGGTACGGTACAGAGTATTAGTAGTGCGATTGTGTCAAGAATTGGTCAGAGAGATGTTACAAGTGATGAGGAATTAAGCAGTCAGATGTACACGCCGTCTGTAGATGATATAGCACAGGAAAATCAACAGGGTACAGATTTTGATAATATTGGAAATGGAGATATAGGTGATGTAACCGGAGGAAGCGGAGATGATTGGACGGGTAATACTGGAAACGGAGATATAGGTGATGCAACTGGAGGAACGGGAGATGGTGAAACCGGTGGAATCGATAATGGAGGAGATGCAGGTGGTGTAACCGGAGATACAGGTAATGAAACCGGAGAAGGCATGTAATAAAGTGCGGGCAACAGTGGTTTGCCCGCCTTTTCTGTTGCGAATGGTTTACAAATTGTTAAGAGTTTGTTACAATGTCTACTGAATAATAAAGTTATTTAGAAGACTATTATTGTGGAGGAAATATTATGTGTGGAATTGTAGGTTA
>JAAGKN010000257.1_pt1 | contig 50376 bp, 43 predicted proteins | sample 6206371 | NCBI WGS metagenome assembly JAAGKN01 (sample SAMN11533720, study PRJNA540317) | gut metagenome | isolation source: fecal pellets from male and female animal of same cohort | host: Peromyscus leucopus | place: USA:CA | collected 2017 | reverse complement strand
ATCAAGAATCCCGTTTGTGTCAAACGTGAATTCTGTTTGCCATTCAAGACCGGCGTCATTCATGATTATACAGACGGAATCGACCGGACTGCTAAGCCGAAACATGTCAAGGTCATTTGCTTTGCAGGCAAAATTCGTCAACAAGAATAACAATACGAGATAAGCAGATTTCATTACAAAATTGATAATTTCTTTCTTCACGAACAAAATTAGTATTTCTATCTCAATTAAACGCTAAAAAACGCTAAATTTTAATCTCGCCGACAAAGTTTTATTAACTTTGTAGATATAAACGCAATGGAAACACTCAATAATGACACATCAAAACTCCGGGAGTTAAGCGAATCACCAGTTGGGAGGCTTCTATGGAAGTATAGCTTGCCGGCAGTGGTCGGCATGTTGGTCATGTCGCTATACAATATAATAGATAGAATATTCATAGGGCAGGGAGTTGGGCCGGAAGCGATTGCCGGATTGGCAATAACGTTTCCGGTGATGAATCTATCTGCTGCTCTTGGTGTGTTGGTTGGAGCCGGAGGCTCTGCGCGTTTGTCAATACTTTTAGGCGCGAAAGATATAGAGGGGGCCCAGCGGACATTATGCAATTCATTAGTGTTATTATCAATAATAATTTGTTGTTATCTCAGTGTATTTGCAATATATATTGATGATATTTTATTTGCTTTCGGTGCAAGTGAAGTAACATTACCATATGCGAGGGATTTTATGTTATATATACTCCCCGGTATGTTCATGACTAATTTTGCGTTCACGTTCAATAATTTCATGAGGGCTTCTGGTTATCCCGTCAAGGCTATGGTGACCATGTTTATAGGGGCTGGATGCAATTTGATACTGGCTCCGATTTTTATATTCTATTTTGATCTTGGCATCAAGGGGGCTGCGATAGCTACGGATATTTCGATGATGATTTCAGCATATTTTGTGTTGTCTCATTTCTTTTCTGCTAAGAATACTATCTATTTTTCAAAGGATAGGTCGTTGTATCGCTTGAGAGCGAGCGTGATAGTGCCTGTGCTGTCTATTGGAGCTGCTCCATCAACAGTAAATGCGGCCGCATGCTTTATAAATGTTATCGTGAATAAGAATCTTTATGCCCATGGTGGTGATATGGCTGTGGCTGCAGCCGGTATCTTTACCTCTTATACGTCTTTGATGACTATGGTTGTAGTTGGTATCTGTCAGGGGATGCAACCAATAATAGGTTATAATTATGGCGCTGGTAAAATAGATCGTTTGAGCCGTACATTTTGGCTTGCAGTGGCTGTATCGACAGTTATTGTGGTTACCGGTCAAACAGTCGGAATGCTTTTCCCCAATTGGATAGGTCGCGCATTTACAAATGATGCGGCATTAATACGGGAAACTACACGTTGTCTGCATATTTCCCTTGCAGCATTTACGGTAGTGGGCTTTCAGGTGGTTTCTACAAGTTTATTCCAATCTTTAGGCAAGGCTAAGACTTCAATATTCCTTTCGCTTACACGTCAGGTGTTGTTTTTGATTCCGCTGTTATTCATATTGCCACCTCGTTTGGGGTTGGATGGTGTCTGGATGGCTTTCCCCGCCTCGGATGTTGTGGCGACATTGGTCACGGTTGTTATGGTGTATTCTCAATTAAGGAAATTTAGAAAGTATACTTTTCAAAAGATTGGTGCGGTAAAATTTGATTGAAACAAAAGAGTCTGTTCCCTTGTTAAATTTACATAAATAATGAGGGCACAAACAATGAACGTTTTGATACAAAACAATAAAGTCAGAATCAGGATAATGGACGCAATGCATTTTGCGGTAATAATTTTGTCATTACTCCTGATCACACTTATTACATTAGATACATTGCAAAATGTGTCTTTTTTGGCGGATACCACATATCTTAAAGTTCAGTTTTGGTGTTGCTTGTTTTTTATTGCAGATGTTGTGCTTGAAATGTTTTTTTCAAAGCAAAAACTAAGATATTTATGGAGACATTTATTCTTTCTGTTGATATCAATTCCATATCTCAATATAATCCACCATTTTAATATCCAGCTTGATGAGCATGTCCAATATCTGCTCAAATTTGTTCCGATGATTCGTGCCGCTTATGTATTTACAATTGTGACAGGGGCAACTACGTCGTCCAAATTTGTTAAAAACATGTTGGCTACGTATATGATAGTTTTGATTGTTGGCGTTTATTTTTGTTCGCTCACTTTTTTTGTAGCTGAAAATGGGAAAAATCCGCTTGTTACAGATTATTGGAGTTCCTTATTATGGTCGGTTATGAGCCTTACAACTGCGGGCTGTTCTATTCATGCAATGACTTTGACCGGGAGGGTACTTGGCGTTGTCCTATCAGCTGTCGGCCTCATATTCTTCCCGATATTTACCGTGTTTTTGACAAATAGTTATGCATCATCACCTTCAGACGCTGACTCAGAATCACAGCCAAAGCAGCATGGTAATTAAAGTGCATTTCTAACGGAATATAAATTTTGAGGCGTGATGCAAAATTCGTATCTTTGTCTTCATATATTTATTCCATATTTATAATGTAACATTATGCTTAAAAATATTCTTTCAATTTCCGGACGTCCCGGTTTGTTCCGTCTATCTAACCGCGGTAAGAACATGCTGATTGTGGAGTCAATAGCCGACGGTAAACGTACGCCGGCTTATGCACGTGATAAAGTGATTTCCTTAGGCGATATTTCTATATACACTACTGAAGATGATGTGCCATTGTGGCAGGTCCTTGAAAGTGTAAAGGAAAAGAACAATGGTGCGCCTGTCGACATCAAGGCGATTGGTAATGACGCTGCGGTCCGTGAATATTTTGCAGAAATTTTGCCGGATTTTGACCGTGAAAGGGTCTATACCTCAGATATTAAGAAGCTGCTGACGTGGTATAACCAGCTTCTTGCTGGAGGAATTACCGAATTTAAATCTGAGGAAGATACAACAGAAGCGGAATAATTGCATATGGCCGGCCGACTATTTGTAGCAAATGACAGTGTGGTAGATCTGATCGACTATGATTATAATGTACTGACTGTCCTCAGCCGATTTTCACTCCCTCTTGGTTTTGGAAACAAAACCATAGGGGAGTTATGTGAAGATTCAGGGATAAATACCGATTCATTTCTGCTGATCATAAATTTCCTTTTATCAGGCGAAATAGACGAAAAGGCTATGGAGCGTATATCACCGGTGGATATCGCTTGCTTCCTTCATAATTCCCACGACTATTATCTGTCATATAAACTTCCACACATCCGTACAAATTTGTGTAATGCATTGGATGAAACACACAAGGATATAAACCCTATAATTGTGAAGTTCTTTGATGACTATATGGCGTTGGTCAGAAAGCATTTCAACTATGAAGAAAGTGTGGTTTTCCCTTATGTTAAATCATTATGTGATGGGGAGTACTCCGATTATAGTATTGATGTGTTCAAGCGGACCCACGACGATGAAGTAGCTGAAAAACTTGCAGATCTGAAAAATATAATCTTGCGCTATTATTCCACCTCAATGCCGTTTAAAATGTATGACGCGCTGGTGGATATATATAATTGTGAGGAAGATCTCAATTCACATGCTCATATAGAAAACAATATTTTGATTCCGCTTATAACACGGATAGAAAATAACAGATAATATTATGAGGCACCTGACATTTGGACTTATATTGCCGTCTGAAATATTGGCTACCGGTATGAGCGGCATTTTGCGTAAATTGCCTGAGACTAATACTATTGTTGAAATTCCGGTTAATAATTATTTGGAGGCAATCGCTAAATCCCATCCTTCAATCCTGATAGTTGATCCTTCGGTAGCAGGTGTTGATTGGGAAGTGCTTAAAAGTGCGTCAACAGCACCAATTAAGATAATAGGATTGTTATGTCATTTATATCCACAAGACAGGCTCAAATGGTTTGATGACTCGTTCTCAGTCTATGATCCAGCAGAGACTGTCTTGGAGATAATAAAGCGGAACCTTACCTCTGATGATTTGGACGACAGGGGGAAGGACCTTAGCCCGAGAGAGAAAGAGGTGATAGTCGGGATTGTAAAAGGTATGTCAAATAAGGAAATAGCGTCGGAAATGAACGTGTCAGTAAACACAATAATGACGCACAGGAGGAATATTGCAGCGAAACTGCATATTCACACTCCGGCAGGATTGACAATTTATGCTATAGTTTCCAACTTGGTCCGTTTGGAAGATATCAAAGCTGATATTGATAAGCTGTAAGGTCTATCTGAAATAGATCAGTGGCTTAATGCGTGAAAGAATTCATTTCTCAACGCAATATCATCAAATAGGCCTGAGCTTTCAATTGTAGTAGTCGCTGAAAGTTGTTTCTCAACTCCCCGCATTTTCATGCACATGTGCTCTCCGGTACAAACTACGATCACTCCCTTGGCTTGTAATTTTTCAGTGATGATTTTACAAATTTGTGCGGTCATTCGTTCCTGCACCTGCAACCTGCGGGCATAGTAATCAACAAGTCGTGCAAGTTTGCTCAACCCGATTGTTTTGCCGTTCGGAATATATCCGATAGATACCTTTCCAAAAAAAGGTAGAATATGATGTTCGCAGAGTGAATAGAACTCGATGTCTTTCACAATGACCATGCGGGATCCTTCATGAGTGAAAATCGCGCCGTTAATCAATTCGTCTGGATTTTGACGATAGCCACGGGTGGCATAAGCCATGGCTTTTGCTGCTCGCATTGGGGTTTTAATCAAACCTTCACGAGTGATATCTTCTCCTAACAATTTTAAAATAGCCTCGTAATGAACGGCTATTTTTTTGATAGTTTCATCGCTGATTTCAGTTGCCATTTTTAGCGTTTTATTCTCCGTGGATATTGACGCGATCGCGTACTACTCGAATTTCTTTGCTATATGAAGGAAAAGCCCGGCGAAGTTCGTCAGCAGCATTGTTGGCTTCTTGTTGTGTCTTGAAATCACCAACTTTCAGTCGCCAATATGGTGAAGTGTACATGACATAAGTCTGATATTGAGGAAAACGAGAGGATATAACCCTCTGTTTTGAGCGTGCTTCACTTTTTGCTGTTCGGGCATTGTTGTCACTGAATACCTGAACCCTGAATCCGGCCATACGTCCATTTGTCGGACGTGCTACTTCTTCTTTAACCTCTTCTTCAACAACTTCAACTGGCAAAAGCCTTTTTAGCAGCTGCTCCGGCTGAGTGACAATATTTGTTGTGCCACTTGTGATATGATCGACAATGGTTACAATTTCTGTCTCAGCTACCATGGCCGGTGTCACTGAGAACATTATAATCGGGAATAAGAATCTCTTCATAAAACAAGGTGGAGAAGATGGTTAGATGAAAACCCGCACGGGACCGCAGATGATAAACCTCTTTGTGTCTCCGTGCGGGATAATGTATCTTAATCGGTAGATTTAAAAAGCGTTTACAATGCCCATGAATGATTCCGCATCAAGGGCTGCACCACCAATGAGGCCGCCATCAACGTCCGGCTTGGCGAAAATCTGAGCAGCGTTGGTTGGTTTGCAGCTACCTCCATAGAGGATTGATGTGTTTTCAGCTACGTCTTTGCCATATTTGTCAGCAATTGTTTTGCGGATAAATGCGTGCATTTCCTGAGCTTGGTCGTCAGTAGCGGTTTTGCCTGTTCCGATAGCCCATACAGGTTCATATGCCAGTATTATTTTGCCGAATTCCTCTGCGCTGAGGTTGAAAAGGCCCTCTTCGATCTGAGCTTTGACTACATCGAAGAAGCTGCCGTCTTCGCGCTGTTCAAGAACTTCACCAATGCAGAAGATCGGGGTAAGGTTGTTGTCAAGAGCCAAACGAACTTTTTCGCGAAGGGTTTCTGAAGTTTCGTTGTAGTATTGACGACGTTCAGAGTGACCGAGTATTACATAGGTAGCACCGGTTGATGCAACCATCGGAGCGGAAACCTCTCCGGTATATGCTCCTGATTTGTGATCAGCACAATTTTCCGCACCAAGGCCAAGCTTGTTCTTGTCAATGACATTATTGATTGAAGCAAGATGAGTGAAAGGTACACAAATCACTACGTCGCACTTGGGTTCAGTTCCTTTGAGGGCGGCGTTAACTTCCTCAGCGAGCTTAATGCCTTCGGGCAGCGTGGTGTTCATCTTCCAGTTGCCTGCTACGATATTTTTTCTCATTTTACCTTATTTAAAATTGGGTTGAAAATTCGATGGCAAAATTAAGGATTAATATCGAATAATTCAAGAAGAATTTAAACTAATGTGTCTGATTGTCGATACAGATAAATTTCAAGATGAAACTTATTTGATAATATATAATGGTATGTAGCGAAATTTTGTGTAAATTTGCAGACATATTGTTAATATCATTATCCTTTTATTCAGATGACAAAGATAGGAAGCAAATGGACTAATAGTGGTCGCAAAGCCATGCTTCTGGGCAGTGGTGAATTAGGCAAAGAAGTAGCTATCGAACTTCAACGCATGGGCATGGAAGTTGTCGCATGTGATAAATATGCAAATGCTCCTGCTATGCAAGTGGCTGATAAAAGCCGTGTGTTCAGTATGCTCGATGCTGATGCCTTGCGTGAGGCTATTGTTGAAGAAAAACCGGATCATATAATCCCTGAAGTAGAGGCTATTGCAACTCCGGTTTTAGTAGACTTGGAAGAAAAAGGCTATAATGTGACTCCCACGGCAAAAGCTGCTTGGCTTACTATGAATCGAGAAGGAATACGTCGCCTTGCTGCAGAAGAACTGGGGGTTAAAACCTCTCCATATAAATTTGCTTCAAATATTGAAGAATTTAAGGCTGCAGTTGAGGAAATTGGAATCCCATGTGTTGTTAAGCCGATAATGTCGTCCAGCGGACATGGTCAAAGCGTAATCAAAACAGCCGATGATATTGAGAATTCCTGGAAGATAGCACAGGAAGGTGGAAGAGCCGGTGCCGGCCGGGTTATAGTTGAAGGCTTTGTAAAATTTGATTATGAGATAACGCTTTTGACGGTGCGATCGGTTGCAGGAACGTCGTTCTGTGAACCCATCGGGCACATCCAGGTCGATGGAGACTATCGCTATTCCTGGCAACCACAGCCGATGGCTCCTGATGCGAAACTGGCGGCTCAGGCTATAGCAAAGAAGGTTACAGATGCTCTTGGAGGCTATGGCATTTTTGGCGTGGAACTCTTTGTGTGTGGTAATGAGGTGATCTTTAGTGAAGTTTCTCCACGCCCACATGATACCGGTATGGTTACTATGATTTCACAGGATCTTAGCGAATTTGCTCTCCATGCAAGAGCCTTGACCGGGCTACCGGTACCGGAGATTCGTTTTATCGGACCTTCGGCCTCCCGCGCTATTGTAGTAGAGGGTGACAGTGATGAAGTTGTCATGGCTAACCTTGACAAAGTACTTGAGGAACCGGGAGTTCAGATGAGAATTTTTGGTAAGCCGGAAGTTAGGGGGCATCGTCGCATGGGTGTCATCCTTGCAACAGCAGGAAGCGTTGAAGAGGCGCGCGCAAAAGCAGATAGAGCTTATGCAAAATTGAATGTGGAGGTGTTTTAGCCAATGAGTAAATATTTTCGGGTTTTACTCCCGGTGTTATTCTATATTTTTGTCAGCCTTCTTGTTGCCGGGTCTGAAAACATCGGCAGCAAGGAGGTTGCAATGATTCTTGAAAAACTGGATTCGGAGCTTGAGAAAAGGAATATCTACCTTGGTAAGAGGCGAGCGACAATAGATTCTTTAAGGCTCGCAATGAATGCCCCCGATATGTCGGTTGAGTCTAAATTGGAAACAATGCTCCGTTTAGGTGACACTTATAATGCTTATAACACAGATTCTGCACTGGCCATTTACTCAAAAGGAGCCGCATGGGCCAAGGAGCTGAAGCTTGATTCGGTTGCGATGCGCTTTGAATTGCGCCGAGTCACATTCCTTCCGCTTCATGCACTTCTTCATCAGGCTGAGGAGGGCTATGATAATATTGAATATGATAAATTGCCTCTTGGCTTGCATCAAGAGTACTATGATGCCGGACGGCAAATGAATTTCTATATAGCCTCGTATTATGTTGACTATCCTGAGATGTATGATAAATATATGGATAGGGCTCATGAGGCACAGGATAGATTGATATCGGAATTGGAGGAGGGGTCGCCGCGTTATATGCTTAATAAAGGTGAGCGATTCTTTTATCGGCAGGAATATTCGAAAGCCAAGGCTATTCTTTCGCTTTTGATCGATAGGTTGCCATCGGAAGATAACCGATATGCGCGAGCTTGTCATATGCTTGCCGATATATCTAAGGCGAGAGGCGAGCATCATGCTTATGTCTATTATTTAGCTTTGTCGGCCATTGGAGATACGAGGGGGGGCGACTCTTGAAGTATCATCGCTTCAGGAACTGGGGCGGATAATGTATCTTAATGGAGATATATCTCATGCATATGAATACTTGTCTATCGCACTTTCCGGGGCTGTGGAGTGTAATGCACCTTTGCGAATTATTCAATCTTCGCAAGTTTTTCCAATAATAGAGAGTGCTCATAAGGCGGAGATAGGGGAGTCGAGGCGTAGGATATATACGGTGATGGTTGCAATGGCATTCCTATTGGTAGTTTTGGCAACTACGTTGTATATTCTTCATCGCAAAAATCGCCTGATGAACAAGATGGCGCTCAGACTTGAAGAAGCGAACGGCACAAAAGATGTGTATATCTCACAATTTTTGAACCTATGTTCCATATATATGGATAAACTGACACAGTTCAATAAAATGGTGAACAGGAAAATCACGACTGGGAAGGTTGATGATTTATTGAAAATTACTAAGCAGGGTAAATATATCGAGGAACAATCAAAAGAGTTTTATGATGTGTTTGATGATGCTTTTCTGCATATATATCCGAATTTTGTGAAAGAGGTAAACCAACTTTTTAGACCGGAAGAGCAAATTGTTTTGAAAGACGGCGAGAAGCTAAATACGGATCTCCGAATAATTGCTTTTATGAGATTGGGTATAGAAGAGAGTTCGAGGATCGCGCAGATGCTTAATTATTCTGTCTACACAATCTATACATATAGGAACAAACTTAAGAATAGGGCTATATCGAGAGATACATTCGAATCGGATATTATGTGTATAAAATCGGTCTCTTGAGTGTTTAAATATGTATATTTTGTTTCCAGTTTAATGCTGAAAAGATATAATTTTTCTCAATGCTCTCAAATTAGCTTCTATATTTATTAGTTTGATTATATATGTCAATGTATTGATAATTAGTATGTTTGGTGTTTGGCATCCTTTATATTTACTCAATTTTATGCCAAAACTATTGCATACGAGTGAAAATAGCTCTAATTTTGCAATGTGAAGAAATCGCGGAAGCTTCTAAATTTTCACTTCCGAATGTTCTCCACTTGAACAATGATTTTTAGTTTTAGGGTTAGTATAGATTGTTAGTATCTTAGCGTAAAATCATTAGTTATATGAGAAGAATTGCATAATAGTAAATGTGTTTTTATGTTAGGTTTGTAGAGTCTTATTGCTAAGACAACAATACGGCTTCTCTGTGAAGAGAGGTCGTATTGTAGTTTATATACGTAAGGTTTTATATTTATCAAGTTGGATTTGGGGGATAATGAAATTTTGACTAATTTCGCATTGATTATTTATAAATTCTACCAAGCATGTTCGCTCCATTTTCGCTAAACATAAAGGGCATTCTCCATTATTATGATCGGCCTCAAGTAATGGGTATTGTCAATGTGACTCCAGATTCATTTTATGGCTATTCCAGGGTTACAAACGAGGTGGAAATAGGACGTAGAATAGAACAGATGATTGCAGACGGGGCTGATTTTATTGATATGGGTGCCTATTCGTCACGTCCCGGAGCTGACAATGTCTCAGAATCAGAGGAAATGCGGCGCCTTGAAAAAGGAATGACAGTGTTGCGAAAAGTCGCGCCGGAGGTGCCGGTTTCAATAGATACATTCCGATCGGGAGTGGCAAGAATGGCTATAAAAGACCTTGGCGCAGATATTATTAATGATATTTCCGGAGGATCTTTAGATGCTGACATGTTTGCAACAGTGGCTAATTTGAATGTGCCGTATATACTTATGCACATGCGTGGCACTCCTGTGACAATGCAGCAATATACAGAATATGACAATGTTACAGCAGATGTTATTTCTGACTTGGTAGGGAAATTAAGGATCCTGAAGTTGCTTGGTGTTGCGGATGTGATTGTTGATCCCGGGTTTGGATTCAGCAAGACTTTGGAGCAAAATTTCGAGCTTATGCGCAATCTTCAGTCATTCGCTGTGCTGGGTTGTCCGCTTTTGGTTGGAATATCAAGAAAGTCAATGATAACACGGAGCTTAAATATATCTTCTGATGATGCACTTGCTCCGACTGTTGCTCTTGATGTGATGGCTATGATGAAAGGCGCTTCTTTTATCCGTGTACATGATGTTAAAGAGGCAAAACAGTCGGTTTTGTTGTTTAAGAATGTCTGTTAAAAAATTTCAGTCATGATTCAATTTGGAATCAAAGATGCTTTTGATATAGCAGTTGTAGCTCTTTTGTTGTTTTATCTTTATAGAATAATGAAAGAGAGTGGTACATTAAATATATTTTTTGGTGTGCTGGCTTTTATTGTCGTTTGGGTTCTGACGTCTCAGATTATAGAGTTTAAACTCTTGGGGTCGATCCTTGACCAGTTCATGGGAATCGGACTGTTGGTGCTTGTAATATTATTTCAGGATCAGATTAAACGGTTTTTAGTTGAACTTGGTGACCATAAAAGATGGCGTTTTTTGAAGAAGTTGTTCAGACATGACAAAAGTGAATCCTCGTCGGATACCAGGAAGTATGTGTTGCCGATTGTCTATGCTTGCATGAACATGGCAAAGACTAAAACCGGGGCTCTGATTGTGATTCGACAGGAAATGCCGTTGGAATCATATGAAAAGAGTGGAGATATCATAGATGCTGATATTAATTCGAGATTGATAGAGAATATATTCTTCAAAAATTCTCCGCTTCATGATGGCGCTATGATAATTGATCATGATCGAATCAGGAGCGCAGGCTGTATTTTGCCGGTAAGTCATGACCGTAATGTGCCTCGTGCTTTGGGCTTGCGGCACAGATCCGCTTTGGGTATATCTCAGGCTACTGATGCGTTTGCCATCGTTGTTTCCGAAGAAACCGGGAATATTTCGATTGCCTATAGAGGAGCACTTACAACAAGATTGAGCTCTACAGAGCTTGAAAATCGGCTTTCGCAGATAATGGCAAACGACTGATAGGGGGATATTGCGCCGGGCTAAGACTGCGCTGTGGGCGAAATAAAATTAATTCTTGGCCATTAGATTTGTTGAGCCGCATTTTTTTTAGTAATTTTGTCTTGTAAATTAACATAGAAAAATAAAAATAAAGATACATATCATGTCAGAAGACAAAGAACGCGAAGAAGTTTATAGCGCAAGTAATATTCAGGTGCTTGAAGGCCTTGAAGCTGTGAGAAAGCGCCCTGCAATGTATATCGGCGACATTAGTTTTAAGGGATTGCATCATCTCGTTTACGAGGTTGTGGACAACTCGATTGACGAGGCTCTTGCCGGTTATGCCAGCCATATCGAAGTTACGATAAATACGGATAACTCAATCACGGTTGTTGATAATGGCCGTGGTATTCCGGTTGATATGCATGAGAAAGAGCATAAAAGCGCACTTGAGGTCGTTTTGACGGTTCTTCATGCAGGCGGAAAATTTGACAAGGGCTCTTACAAGGTGTCAGGCGGTCTGCATGGCGTGGGTGTCTCATGTGTAAATGCGTTGTCTTCTTATCTCCGAGCTGAAGTAAGACGAGATGGTAAGATCTATATGCAGGAATATGCTTATGGCAAGCCGACATGTGAACTTACTGTTATTGGAGAGACTGATAGTACCGGTACATCAGTCACATTTCATCCTGATACATCGATATTCACTGTTTCAGAATATGATTATGAGACTTTAGCCAATCGTCTTAGGGATCTGGCATTCCTCAATGCCGGAATAACTTTGACATTGACAGATCTGCGTAAGGTAGATGCAGAGGGAAATCCACGTAGTGAAGTGTTCTACTCCCGCGACGGCCTTCGTGAATTTGTTCAGTACCTTGATTCAAATAAAGAAAGTCTGATCAATGATGTGATTCATCTTAATACTGAACGTCAAGGCATTCCTGTGGAAGTGGCCCTCACATATAACACCACTTTTAATGAAAATGTATATTCATTTGTAAATAATATACATACAATCGAAGGTGGTACACATTTGACTGGTTTCCGCCGTGGACTTACCACGACATTAAAGAAATATGCAGAAGACAATAAATTGCTTGAAAAAGTTAAAGTTGAGGTCTCAGGCGATGATTTCCGCGAAGGATTGACTGCTGTAATTTCTGTGAAAGTAATGGAACCTCAGTTTGAAGGACAGACAAAGACAAAACTTGGCAATAGTGAGGTACAGGGTGCTGTGTCAGCTGCTGTAAGTGAGGCCTTGCGCTATTATCTTGAGGAACATCCCCGTCAGGCAAGAATTATCGTTGATAAGATTGTTTTGGCAGCACAGGCTCGTCATGCCGCTTTGAATGCCCGTCAGAAGATACAGAGAAAGTCTCCGCTGTCGGGTGGTGGCCTCCCCGGAAAACTTGCCGACTGCTCATCTCGTCACGCTGAAGATTGTGAATTGTTCCTTGTCGAAGGTGATTCGGCAGGCGGTACAGCAAAGCAGGGCCGAAACCGAACATTCCAGGCTATTTTGCCGCTTAGAGGTAAGATCCTTAATGTTGAGAAAGCTATGGATCATAAGATTCTTGACAATCAGGAAATTACCAGCCTATATCGTGCTATGCGAGTGACAATCGGGACGGAGGAAGATCCGATGGCTATAAATATCTCACGATTAGCATATCATAAGATAATTATCATGACAGATGCCGATGTGGATGGTAGTCATATTGCAACTCTTCTGATGACTTTCTTCTTCCGCCGTATGCGCCCGATTATAGAGCAAGGGTATCTTTATCTGGCCACTCCTCCGTTGTATAAATGTACAAGAGGTAAAGCTGAGGAATATTGCTGGACTGACGCCCAAGTACAACAATTTATAGCTGTGAATGGAGAAAAAACCAAAGTTCAGCGTTATAAAGGATTAGGAGAGATGAGTGCGGAAGAACTCCGCGACACCACTATGGATCCTGAACAACGCTTGTTGAAACAGGTGACCATCAGCGATGCTGTAGAGGCAGATCGCATTTTCTCGATGCTTATGGGCGAAGATGTTGGTCCTCGTCGCGATTTCATTGAGTCAAATGCCAACTATGCCAATATTGATGCTTGATTACGTACTCAAATCACTCTGATTATCAATTCTAATTATCTATAATACCTAATAATAATCATTACTATGGCTCAATCAGCAAAAGCTGCAGCTTCTAAAAATAGTATTGCCCTCGCGAAGAAGGTGATAGAATTTGTTATGCAGCAAAAAAACAACACATATAATTATAAGCAAGTCGCTCACGCCATCGGAGCAAAAACTGCAGTCCAGCAAAGAAATATTGCACTGCAACTTGTTGAGATGGCTTTTAATGGCGAGATTATAGAAGTCTCACCCGGTAAGTACAAATCGCCACAGCGAGGCAATGAAGCTACCGGCGTATTCGTCCGTCGCAGTAATGGCAAGAACTCAGTCATTACTGATTCTGATGGAGAAAACATATTTGTAGCAGAGCGTAATTCGATGCATGCTTTGAATGGCGACCGTGTAAAGGTGAATATAGCCGCCCATCGCCGTGGAGCTGAACCCGAAGCAGAAGTCATTGAGATCCTTGAGAAAAAGGATCAGACATTTATCGGTACTTTGAAAGTAGACCGCCATTTTGGCTATCTGCTCACAGATTCAAAATTCCTTGCTACGGATATCTTCATCCCCAAAGCGAAACTTAAGGGAGGGAAAACTGGTGATAAAGCAGTTGTCCGTATTACCGAGTGGAAGGATGATTTTAAGAATCCTAGCGGAGAAGTAATTGACATCCTCGGTAAGAGTGGTGAAAACAACACTGAAATTCATGCAATTCTTGCTGAATTTGGCTTGCCGTATAAATACCCTTCAGCAGTGGAGAAAGCTGCTGATAAGATTGACTCTGGAATTACAGAGGAAGTGGTGGCACAACGTATTGATATGCGCGATGTGTTGACTTTTACAATCGACCCTGCCGATGCTAAGGATTTTGATGATGCATTGTCATTTCGTAAACTTGAAAACGGGCACTATGAGATTGGAGTCCATATTGCGGATGTGACCCACTATGTGCATCCCGATACAATAATTGATCGTGAAGCACAGAAGAGGGCAACGTCTGTCTATTTGGTAGATCGAGTGGTGCCTATGCTGCCGGAACATTTATGTAATGGCATTTGTTCTCTGCGCCCGGATGAAGAGAAATTGGCGTTTTCGGTTATTTTCCACATGGATGATGAAGGGAAAGTCCTTACATCAAAAATAGCTCGTACGGTGATAAAATCGAACAGACGTTTCTCATATGAAGAAGCTCAGAATGTGATTGAAACCGGTTTGGGCGATTGTGTCGAGGCGATTCAAAAGTTAAATGAGCTTGCCAAGATATTGCGTCGTCAACGCTATGAGAATGGTTCTGTAGAATTCGACCGTGCAGAAGTAAAATTCCATATAAATGAAGATGGAAAGCCATTGGGCGTTTTCTTTAAGGTTGCGAAAGATGCGAATAAATTGATTGAGGAATTTATGTTGTTGGCAAATCGCACAGTTGCTACATTTGTCGGTAAACCTCAAGGTAAGAAAAAGCCTAAAGCATTTGTCTATCGTGTACATGATGTCCCTGATCCGTCACGTCTTGCTGATTTAGCAGCCATTGCAAGGACATTTGGCTACAAGATAAAAGCCTCAGGGACACCTCGCGATATCAATCGCTCGATTAATAAAATGTTGAGCGAGATCAAGGGTAGAGGCGAAGAAAATTATTTGTCTACGCTTGCAATCCGTTCGATGGCTAAAGCGATCTATACAACCGATAATATCGGACATTATGGATTAGGATTCGAATATTATACCCATTTCACCTCTCCCATACGCCGATATCCTGATATGATGGTTCATCGTCTCTTGGAGAAATATCTTGCAGGAGGCAGAAGCGTTAATTTGCAGAAACTTGAAGATCAATGCAAGCATTCCAGCGAGATGGAACAATTGGCAGCCACAGCGGAGCGCTCATCCATAAAATACAAGCAAGTGGAATATATGCAGGAGCACCTTGGCGAGACATTCTCCGGTATAATTTCTGGTGTGACAGAATGGGGTCTTTATGTTGAGCTGAATGATAATCTTTGTGAGGGCTTGGTACCAATGCGAGATCTTGCGGATGATTATTACGATTTTGATGAAAAGAACCATTGCTTGGTTGGACGCAGACATAATCATCGTTATCGTTTGGGCGATAATGTGGATATCAAGGTTGCACGCGCTGATCTTGAAAAGAAGCAACTGGATTTTATCCTGCTTGACGATAAAGGAAATGCTTTGAGGAAAGAAGATGATATGGGATCTAAAGTTTCTGTATCAGAAGCATTGAATCAACATGGAAAGAAAAAGCGTCGTCGCAAATAAAATTATACTTGTTCGAAGATAATGAAAGAGTTAGATGAATATATTTCAATCGTTAACAATGCGATTGAGAATTTGAAATTGCCGTCTCAGCCTTCAGGCCTTTATGACCCGATAAGATACACATTGGATTGTGGAGGTAAACGCTTGCGCCCGGTGTTGACATTAGCTTCATGCGAGGCAATGGGTAAAGATCCGATTACGGCCATTCATCAGGCAATTGCGATTGAAATGTTTCATAATTTTACCCTCCTCCATGACGATGTCATGGATAATGCTGATGTCAGACGAGGCCGCCCGACAGTGCATAAAAAGTGGAATGAAGAGACCGCTATTTTATCAGGCGATGCCATGTTGACAACTTCAACAATGTTGTTGGCCATTAAATCAGGCGAACATTTGTCCACTGCTCTGGACTTGTTCAATGGAACTGCCATGAACATATATGAGGGGCAGCAGCTTGACATGGACTTTGAAAAACGTCTTGATGTCAGTGTGGAGGAATATATGGAGATGATCAGATTGAAGACATCGGTATTGCTTGGTTGTGCATGCGGAATGGGGGCATTAATGGGTGGCGCCCAATTTGAGACTCAGGTGCAATTCTTCAATTATGGTGTGAATTTGGGCCTCGCATTCCAACTTCAGGATGATTTCCTGGATACCTATGGAAATCCGGAAACCTTTGGCAAGGCCATAGGTGGCGATATATTGAATGATAAAAAAACATGGCTTCTGATCACGGCGCTTAATGAAGATGAATCAGGCACAGTTAAGTCCTTGCTTGGGGCGGCCATCGATCCAGACGAAAAGATATCAAAAGTAAGAGCTATATACGACAAGTTGAATTTGCCGGATAGAATTCATGAGTTGATAAGAGCCTATATCGATACAGCTATATCCTGCTTGGATCAACTTCCGATTTCGCCGGAGGCAAGAGCTTTTTTCATAGAGCTTGCGTTAAAATCTGCATCACGAAATAAATAAAATGCTGATTGATACTCACACTCATCTATATTTGGATGATTTTGCTCCTGCGATAGATTCAGCTGTAAAGAGAGCTTTTGAGGCTGGTGTTGACAAGCTGATATTCCCGAATGTAGATTTGCAGACAATTGAACCGATGAATTGTCTGCATAATCTGTTTCCGGAAAACACATATATGGCAATAGGACTTCATCCCACAGAAATTGGAGATGACTGGAAGTCGGATTTGGCTAAGATCGAATCTGAGCTGCTCAATGATCTGAAAAAGTATGTGGCGATAGGGGAGGTCGGTATTGATTTGTATTGGGATAAATCATATCGAGACCAGCAGATCGAGGCCTTTAGCTGTCAGGTCGATTGGGCATTGGAACATGATCTACCTGTGATAATACATTGTCGTGAAGGGCTTGATGAAGTGCTTGATGTTTTGTCGTCGAAAATAGGTCCTGTCAAAGGTGTATTCCACAGCTTTGGTGGCACTGTACAAGATGTGGAACGTATTAGGGCTGTGGGTGATTTCTATTTTGGGATAAATGGCATCGTCACTTTTAAAAACTCAAAACTTTGTGACACATTGTCAGCCATTGGAATTGACCGGATTGTTTTGGAGACTGATTCTCCATATCTTGCACCGGTCCCATTCCGAGGGAAAAGGAATGAAAGTGCATATATAGTGTACGTGGCTGAACGCATAGCGGATCTTATGGGTATATCGGTTGCTGAAGTCGTAGATAAAACCGGAGAAAATGCAGCGAAATTATTCTCGATACCTCTTTGATCAAGAATGTTAATTTGGTCTTTTGGGGCTGGATATATTTTTGAATTATCACAATAATTTTTAATTTTGTGATAGAAATTTACGCTATGCAATATCACATGAGAATAATATTATTTATATTGTCCATGACTGTATCAGCATGTTTATCGTATGCCGGTCAAGAAGATGGTCAAGAATGGGCTTTGGTGAAAATTCCGGTAGCATGTATCCGTGATGGAAAAAGTCATGCATCAGAAATGACATCTCAAGTTATAATGGGTACTCCGCTTCAGATTATTGAAGATGATGAGGAATGGATTAAGATTAAGGCTCCTGATGGATACGAAGGATATATCAATATATCAGGATTAAGCCGAAAATCATCCTCTGAAATTGCTGAGTGGCGTTCAAGGGCACGAATGGTAGTTGTATCAAAACCTGAAATCAAGATATATAATTCTGAAAAAGATAAACAACCTCGCAATGTCGTGAGCGAATTGGTGCTTAGTTCTATAGTGGAAGGAACACCAAGTGGTAAAGAAATGAGCAAGGTCGTATTGCCGGATGGCCGTACCGGGTATGTTAGTTCCAAACATTTGATGCCTATTAATGATTGGGCTGTTCGCAGTTTAGATATGGATAGTGTTGTAAATACGGCTTATTGGCTTTTGGGAACACCATATCTTTGGGGCGCATGTTCAACGAAATCTGTCGATTGTTCCGGCTTGGTTAGAGTTGCTTATTTTGATCGAGCTGTTCTTACTCTTCGTGATGCCCGCGAACAAATTGGGATTGGCCAACGGATTGAGCAATCAGATACTTGCAAACTTCAGAAAGGTGATTTGTTATTTTTTTCAACGACACCGGATGGGCGAATTTCTCATGTCGCCATATACGATGAAAATGGCCGTTACATCCATTCCTCAGGCTTGGTAAAGACTAATGAAATGAAAATTGATGATCCTGATTTCGGGAAACGTTTTTATCGAGGAGCTTCAAGGATAAATGGTATGGAAGGTTCTCGTGGTATTATCCGTGTAAAAGATCATCCATGGTATTTTAATTTGGATAAATAATTAAGCATGATATAATTTTATGATTACGTTTGTTATCTGTCTTGCACTTTTGGTGACAGCATATTTTACTTATGGGGCTTATCTTGAGAAATTGGCTGATATAGACCCTAAACGTTCTACTCCGGTTGACCGCTGTGAGGATGGTGTTGATTATATCAAACTCCCACGGTGGCGTGTTTTCCTTATACAGCTATTGAATATTGCAGGTACCGGTCCTATATTTGGCGCTATTTTAGGTGCTTGTTTTGGTCCAGTGGCTTTTCTTTGGATCACTTTGGGTGGAATATTTTTCGGTGCGATGCATGATTTTCTTTCCGGTGTTATGATAATGCGTCATGACGGACGTAGTCTACCTGAAATAATCGGCATATATATGGGCACTACTACGAGGTCAATTGTCCGGGTGTTCTCAATTGCTCTTATGGTGCTTGTTGGAGCCGTTTTTATTCTCAGTCCCGCAGAATTGCTTGCTTCAATGGTGCCGTCTATCACAAAGAATATTTGGGTTTGGATAATTTTGACTTATTACATTTTGGCAACCATGCTTCCGGTTGATAAAGTAATTGGTAAAATTTACCCTATTTTTGGAATCGCTCTTGTTGTTATGGCTGTAGGTCTACTTGGTGTTCTGTTGTTCGGGAATTATACAATACCGGAGTTAACCACATTGCATAATTTCCAACTTGATCCGGAGAAATTGCCTATTGTGCCCACATTGTTTATAACAATTGCTTGCGGTGCAATTTCAGGATTTCATGCAACTCAGTCTCCATTGATGGCAAGGTGTATAACCAATGAAAGTAAATGTCGATCTGTGTTTTACGGATCTATGATTTCAGAAAGTATTATTGCTTTAATTTGGGCTGCTATTGCAATGGCATTTTTCAATGGCCCTACAGGTCTGGGGGAACAATTATCACAGCATGGAGGTAATGCAGCCTGGGCTGTGGATATCATCTCCAACACGACATTAGGGAAGATTGGGGCGATATTGGCTCTGTTAGGTGTCGTTGCGGCTCCGATTACATCCGGAGATACAGCATTCAGAGGCGCTCGCCTTATTGTTGCTGACATATTTAAAATCGACCAAAAACCATTGATTAAGCGTTTTGCTGTATGTATACCATTGTTTATTGTTGGTTACGGTATTACTCTTGTTAACTTTGACATTGTCTGGCGTTATTTCGCTTGGTCAAATCAGACACTGGCTGCAGTTGTGCTATGGGCTATATATATATGGCTTGCAAGGCGTGAACGTAACTATTGGGTGGCTTTGATTCCAGCTATCGCAATGACTTTTGTCGTTACAAGTTTTGTATTTGTTTCTCCTCAGTTCTTTGGGATTGAAAATAGGATGATCGCTTTTATCCTTGCCGGACTTTCAACTGTCGGGTTAGGCTTTTTGGCCAATCGCCGTGTAAATCCAAAAGTAATAATTTCAGAAGAATCAATATCATAATCATGATAATAATAAATACAACATTTCATATCGAGAAAGACATTGAATCCAAATTTTGTGAATGGATTAGGAATACATATATTCCGAGTGCTCTTGGTTCAGAGCTATTGTCATCCCCTTGTTTTTCGCGTATAATGATCGAAGTGCAGGAAGAGTGTTCTAGTTTTGCTGTAAGTTTCAAGACCGTATCCATAGAGACTGCTGTGGATTGGCATGATGGTGCAGGAGCGGAATTACGTCATGATCTGCGTAGGCGATTTGGCGATAAAGCTTTGTTTTTCTCAACCTACATGGAGGAACTTCCAATGTAATAGGCATCGGATATGCACGATAAAATTATAATTGGAATTGATCCTGGGACCAATGTTATGGGCTATGGGATTTTGGGCATTAAAAAAAAGAAGCCGGAGCTGATAGCCTTAGGTGTGGTCAAACTTAATAAGTATGACAGCCATTATCTGCGACTACTGCATATCCATCAACGAGTTTTAAGTCTCGTCGAACAATTTTTGCCGGATGAAATGGCAATTGAAGCTCCTTTTTTCGGTAAGAATGTGCAATCGATGCTGAAATTAGGCCGAGCCCAAGGCGTAGCAATTGCAGCGGCACTATCTCGTGATGTTCCAATAACAGAATATGAGCCTCGTAAAATAAAGATGGCTATAACCGGTAATGGAGCTGCGAGCAAAGAGCAAGTTAGAGAAATGTTGAGACGGATTTTGAAAATTTCTAACGAACAGCTTGAAATTGAATTAGATGCGACAGACGCATTGGCTGCTGCGTTATGCCATTTTTATGAGTCAAGCCGCCCGATAAAATCAGATTCTCCAAAATCATGGAAAGATTTTATTTCCAAGAATCCTGACCGGGTAAAATAGATCGAATATGGCCGGATTATTATTTTCGTCTAAGATTCCTGATGAAGAATTTAAAATGTCGGAAAATCGTCGGGAATAGGCCATAGTAGTGGCTCATAATTTTGAACCGTTCCCAAAGAGATGCTTTATGATTTGATGTCGTTATGCCTTCAGATAAATAATCAATTATTATGGCATCAACATACTTATTCCGATGAGAACGCTGGAGGCACCGGATGCACCACTCAAAATCGGCAGAAAATTTATATCTTGTGTCAAAATTATCCACAATTTTCCGAAGAGCAATGAATGCTTGATGGCAGACAACCATACCATCCTTAAAACTGTCTAATGTTAGATCATCCGGAGCGGAAAGATGACGGTCTCCAATACGTTTCCTCTCAGCATTGACTATTTGTGTTTGTCCATATACGATTCCCGGATAGTCGTTTCCCATAATAGCATCGGCTATCAATTGGAGAGAGTCTGAAGAGTGAAATGTATCACCTGCATTCAGGAAGATTATATAATCGCCTTTTGCAATTCCGAGCCCTTTGTTCATTGCGTCATAGAGGCCATTGTCTGGTTCAGAAATGATTGTCATTGACGTAAGACCTGACTCTTTTACGAGCTCAACGCTATTATCGGCTGAAGCACCATCGATGATCAGATATTCATATAGCTGGCAAGTTTGCTCCTTAACGCTTTTTAGCGTTGGTGGCAAGGTTGAAGCAGCATTATAAGTAACGGTGATTATTGAAAATAGTGGGTTCATTAGAAAGAAAAAGGTATAGTGATAATCTTAACTCTATGCAAATTTAACCAAAAAAAATTAATTGTGCTCAATATCGGAAATAAAAATGTTGTTGTAAAACAAACGGAGATGTGAAATAGACAACTTCTCACATCCCCGAATTCATTAGGTAATTCTATAATCAATAAAATTACAGGTATATCTTTTCAGCGTAAATTTTTAACCTTGAACAAGTGAGATGATGAGTTCTTTGCCATCTTCACTTTCCTGAAAATTAACTTTGCCTTCACGGGCAAGCCATCCGAGAGCAGCAAAAAGTTCTTTATCAGTTTTGATCTTTGCTATTTTTTTGAGTTGTTTGGTTCCAAGTGCATCCGCTTCGTTAAGGGCGGCCCATACGCATCCGGCGTTTAAGCCAATAGTGTCAGTGTTCATTTCTTAAGATTTTAATTTATTAAACAAAGGGTTATTTAAGTTCCTATTATTTTATGTAGTTTAGTAGGTTATTGCTAATCAGCATATGAGTGTCCGATGCAAATTTACAATTATTTTTTAAATTTTATTTACTATTTTGCAAACAAATTCAGACATATAAAAGTTCAAAAGGCGTCAATCCTTTTAAGATCAACGCCTTATTGATGGTTATTCTATGGTTCTTAATCCTTATAAAGGATATAAGATGAAAGGGGAGCTAAAGATCCTTTTATTTTACCATCTCTTACTTCGAATTTGGAATTATGAACTTTGTCCATATAGGTTCCATCAGGAAGTGTTGTTGGCAATAAATCAATTGATTGTACTTTATCAGATATGTTTATGAGCGCTGAGCCGAGCGTCCCACGGGCAACTTCGATTACCGCTCCGTTTTCGCTTGCAAATATCTTCTCGGTTTGGCCACTCATATCTTTTCTGAATTTGTTTACAGCTACAACTTCCGGATGTTTGAACTCATCATTGCCGCGTGCTCCAACTCGATTGTTACCCCAATAATTATCTCGTGTGCTTCCAGCCGGACGACTGAAAAATAGGGGTGTGCCGTTCTGTCGTGCGGTCAGGAAGATCCAACCCATTCTGATTTGGTCATCGGTTAATCCTGCTGACTCATGTTCATTAGCATAGGTGTCATGAGATTCCACCCATGTGACAAGCTTTGATCCGTCCGATGGATGATGCCATGAAAGGAGTGAGTCTGCGTTAAAATCCGCTTTTTCCAACACGGTGCGCATTGCATGGCCATAAGCACTCGCCGTAAGTTTCATATATTCGGCATATTCAGCTTCCTTGACATTTTTATCTTGCAATACTTCACCATATATAAATAGTGAATCTGCTGGCACAGCAAGTCTTAACCCTTTTACATCTTCACGCCCTGTAGCTACGTCCCAGAAATTATTTCGGGTGGATAAGCTGTCAAGAGGATCGGAGGGCAATCCGATATGTTTGGCTGTATCGTAGCGGAATCCTTTGACTCCGAGACTTAACAGATCATTGACATATGTCATATAATAGTGCTGAAAATCGGGATTTTCAGTGTTTACATCCGGTAATCCTCCCATCATTCCGGTTGTGCACTGGTAACGATCGTTGTAATCTTGGATTAGATTAAAGCCATTGGCATGGAACAACTTGTCATGACCACCTACGGCGTTATCCAAATCAGGAAGAACCGCAGTATGGTCTACAGCAGTATGATTCGGTAAGACATCGACTATGATATTGACATTGTATTTTTTTGCACTATCCATCATCGCCTTAAACTGATCTCGTGTACCCAATAGGTAGTTGCCTATTTTCCAATCTGTAGGTTGATAATAATAGTACCATTTGCCTCTGATAGAATCTCCTTCTTGTGAAAAGAGGGCCATGCCGCCATTTTCTCCAACAAAGCATGTATTTGCCGGTGACGTTTGCACATAATCATAACCGGCGGCAGCTATATCTTTCATGTTTGCTGCAATGGTGTCAAATGACCATGACCAAGCATGAAGTATCACATCATCGTTAGTTTCTACCACAGGTTGTGGGTCTTTACCTGATTGGCACGATGTGAAAAATGCCATTCCTAAAAAAGAAAGACAGATGAAATTTTTCATTTTGTTGATTGTGTAAGTATGATAAAATATATAAGTATGATAATCTGTTGGATAGAATACAGTCTTACCAAGCATACAGGATATGAGCTGTTAGATATAGTAAGCTTGCGGGAACCACCAATAGAAGTGAGTCAATACGGTCTAATATCCCACCGTGTCCCGGAAGTATATTGCCGGAGTCTTTAACTCCTAATGTCCTTTTAATTAAAGATTCAGCTAAATCTCCCCAGGTTGCAAATATTCCTACAATAAATCCAAGGCCACAAAGTCCGGACAATGAGATTGACTCAAAATATTGAGGTGCGAAATGTTTGAACATAAATCCCGAAGCGATAGCAAAAATCACACCTCCGACAAATCCTTCCCAGGATTTGTTAGGAGAAATCCGAGGGAACAACTTATGCTTACCGATTAGCGAGCCTACACAGAATGCACCGGTGTCATTAAGCCAGATCATAACAAACATGGCTAATAGAAGGTATTTGCCATCGGGTAAGGTATAGAACATAGACATTATGCTCAATGGCAATGCAATATACATTTGCCCCATGTATGAGTATGCAAGATTGGTTAATGGTGAGTTTTCATGTGCATATAATTGCAGCACAAGCCTTGCTATTAAATAAAGTAAATAGACGGTGAAAAATGTACCGCCAAGAACTGCAGTTGTGAATGGAGTCAGAAGTGTTGTCAAGTTTACACAACCCAGCCCTACACATAATATCATACCACCCGCAATATCTATTATGAGAGTGGTTATATTTTCACCTCCAATTGACGAATTGCATAAATAATAAAATTCATGTAATGCCAATAATGCAATTAAAGCGAAAAATATAATGTAATACCATCCGCCCAAAAGTACGGATGCACATATGAGAGCCACATATATAGCTCCGGTTATAGCACGTAAGATGAGATTTTTCATTAGCTCGTATAATTTTTGCAAAAATAGCTAAAAATCCATTATGACACAATTTTTTAAAAACTAAGGTTGGTCAATTGGGGACTTTCATTAGCTAAATAGCCGAATTACGGCTTTAACTTTCTAAAGGTTTTTTAAAACAATTGTAGTACTTTTGTGGTTTATATAGCAGATTGTTTAACATTTTAATTTTAGTGCGCCTTGAGTCATCAAATCGGAAAAAAACTGTTTAAGGTTTTCCTTTGGACCATACTGAGCATCGTGATATTATTGGTGCTTATGCCGGTTCTGCTCTATGTCCCATTCGTTCAGGATTTGGCTGTGCGGGTAGCGACAGAACAGGTCTATAAGTCGACAGGAATGAAAGTTGGAGTCGAGAAGCTGCGTTTAGGTTTTCCGCTGAAGTTGAAAATGGACAATGCTTTTGTTATCCAGTCAAATGGAGATACGATGCTGACGTCAGGATTCCTTGCTGTCGATGTCAAATTAATGCCATTGTTTAAAGGACAGATTGAGGTCGGAGGGGCAACTCTTGAAAATGGATTTTATCAATTAGGCAATCAGGATTCAATCATGTGGCTGCGTGCTAAGATTGGGAAGGCAGATATTGATGGCACAGATGTGGATCTTAAGTCAGGAAATATTTCATTATCTGAAGCGAATATTGATGGTGTGAATGTGCGTCTGCGGCTCCTTAACGATACAACAACAGTTCCTGCAGATACTTCTGTGTCTAAACCAATGGTAATAACGGCTGGAATTATCAATATAAGGGACCTTACTTATTCAATGGAGATGTTGCCGACAATAGACTCATTAGGCTGCAAAGTCGATTTAATATCACTGAATGATGCAAAAGTGGATATGGGAGAAAAAACGATCCACGGGCATAGCCTTAAAATTGACAGCGTTACAGCTTCATACATATATCCTGCAGCTATATTATCCGAGACTTCTAATTCAGAACAGAATTTGGAATCTGATGAGAGTGACAAGTCTTGGGAAATTATGGCTGATGAAATATCACTTACAGCTAAAAGAGGTCTGTATGCACAGAGTGGCATGTCTCCGTCAGCTGGTTTCTCAACTTCGTACATAGATGTAGCCGGTGTTGCAATTGAAATCGATTCGTTTTACAATCAAGGATCGTCAATTCGTGTGCCGTTGAAAAAACTTGCTGTTGATGATTTCTGTGGGCTTAAACTGCATGCTGATGGCGTTTTTTCAATGATTAACGACGAGATTGCAGCAAAAGATTTTTCGATAGAAACTTTAAAATCTTCATTGTTGGTTAATGCCGGTATGGGCTTAGGAGACTTGACGAAAGATAAGAATCTTCCGCTAAGCCTCAGAACATCAGGTCGAATAGATCCTCATGAAGTAGCAAAGATATTTCCTGACTTGGTCACAACCCTAAAACCGCTTACTCCTATATCCCTATCTGCCGATGTGGAGGGGACGTCTGGCAAACTAAATATCTATGGTATTGATATAAGAATGCCTCAACTTGCAAAGATTGTCTTGGAGGGGGAAATTTTAAATCCATTCGACACCCCTAATATCGGTGGTGAACTTTCAATGAGAGGCAATCTGTCGACAATTACAGATAAGCAATTTTCTTTTTTGCCAATAAAAAAGGTTCCGGCATTAAGCCTTGACGGAACAGTTGCTTATCATCCAGGATCTGTTTCCGGAGATTTTGATATTACTACCGGGAGTGGCAGATTGGCTGGAAGTGGCAATTGGAATGGTCGCGTAGAAAGTTATGATGCGACCCTTAAACTCAATGATTTTCCGGTTGATGAATTTATGCCGGATTTAGGAATAGGCAAAATAAGTGGCTCATTGATAGCTGATGGCAGAGGTTATAATCCTATGAATAAAGCATCATTTGTTGATGCCAGGATTAATATTCAGGATATTGAATATAATAATACGACATATCAGAATGTGACACTCGATGCCTCACTGCATGATGGTAACGCCATCGGTACTATCGAAAGTGCCAATTTCAATGCCAATGCGTCAGCGCGTTTCGAAGGACGTCTTGATGGTGATACGATCCGATGGAATATCAATTCGGATGTGCGTAATGTTAACCTAATGGCATTGGGGTTATCAGATTCAATAAACAGAGGTTCTTTGAATCTTACCACCGATGGTTATTTCAATTTAGCCACTTCTGCGATTGATGCAAAGGCTGATATCTCACACCTTACGTGGAATTTGCCCGGTGTTGATATTGTGTCTCCAAAACCGATAGCTCTTGACTTGAAATCAACAGATTCCGTTTTGAATGCGTCACTTGTCAATGGCGATTTGAATTTGCAACTGAACTCTCCGTCATCGCTATTCTCATTCTTGAACGGTATCACTACCGGTACTACTGAAATTGGACGCCAGATTGACAGTATGCGTGTCGATGTTGAAAAATTACACTATTCTTTTCCTCGTTTCGATATGATTCTTGAAATGGGGCATGACAATGTGGCAGCATCATATTTGAATGAGAGTTCAAAAATTCAATTTAATAGATTTACAGCAGGTGTACATAATGATTCTGTAATTTCATTAAGCACATTTGTAAATGGATTTATTACAGGAAGCACAAAATTAGATTCAATTTCATTAAATGCTATTCAGCATGGTCAATATCTCGTCTACAAGGCAACGGTTAACAATAAACCAGGAACTTTCGACGATTTTGCCCATGTGACCTTAAACGGTTTTGCAGGAGTAAACCGAGCTACAGTTTATATGAATCAAAAAAACATTAAAGGCGAGAAAGGCTTTAATTTGGGCTTGTCAGCTATGGTGGAGGATAGTGTGATAAGAGTTAATTTTGTACCCTTGAAACCAACCATTGCATATAAACCTTGGACTCTTAATAAAGATAATTACATCAGCTTTAATCTGATGAACAAGCATTTGGACGCAAATCTTGAACTTGCGGGTGAGAAGAGTTTTATCAAACTTTTCACGGATGTTCCTGAGGGAGTTGACTCAGTCGGTCACATCCATAATGCAAATATTCCTCAGGAAGATCTTGTTTTGCAGGTCTCTCAGGTCCATTTGCAGGACTGGCTTTCGATTAATCCATTTGCTCCACCGGTTAAAGGTGATTTGAATGCCGACATGCGATTCCGTTATGACAATAATGTTTTGACAGGCAAAGGAACTCTCGGCCTCAATGATTTGTATTATGGTCGTGAACGTGTCGGAACTTTTGATTTGGATGTAGATATCGCTAATTCAAAGAGTGGAAAACTGATGGCGGATGTAAGTCTCATGGTTGATTCCGTAAAGACTATCACTGCACAAGGTATTCTTAATGACTCTACTGCGGGGACTCCGTTTTTACTGGATTTTCGCATGATTAAATTCCCATTGCGAGTGGTCAATCCATTTATCCCTCAAGGTATGGCCACTGTCAATGGCATGCTCAATGGTGAAATGAAGATCACAGGAGACATGAGTAAACCTGTGTTTAATGGATTTATCGACTTTGACACCACAAGTGTGAATGTGAAGATGCTTGGCACTACATTCGATTTTTCAGATGAAAAAATTCCAGTTGACAGTGGTATAATATCCTTCAATAATTTTGCGATAAAAGGATGCAATGATAACCCTCTGTTTGTAAATGGAACTGTCAATGCCAGAAATATCGCTAATCTGGGGTTAGATTTAGGGTTGATGGCTAAAAATATTGAAATAGTCAATAGCAATCGTCCTCGTGGAGCTGATGTGTATGGAAAAGCATTCCTTGATATAGATGCTAAGGCAAAAGGTGATATGGGCTATTTGAATATTGATGCTGATCTGAGAATTTTGTCACAGACAAATGTCACCTATGTCGTGTCAGAAACTGCACAGGCATTATCATCGCAGAGCAGTGAGGATATGGTGCATTTCGTACAGTTTAATGATACTGTAAATGTGATGAATGCAGATTCAATAACATCTAATTCAATGGCTATGGATTTGGAAGCTCGGTTACATATTGATCGGGGTGCTACTATAAATGTGGATTTGTCAACCAACGGCTCTAATAAAGTGACTGTCCAACCGGAAGGAGACGTTGTTTATACGATGTCAGAACTTAATGGAGATAGAATGACCGGCCGCATAAACATTAATAGTGGTTTCGTTCGTTATACACCTCCGTTTATGAGTGAAAAACAATTTGAATTTCAGGAAGGGTCTTATGTATCATTTAATGGCGATGTGATGAATCCGATATTAAATATACATGCAGTAGATGTCATGAAGGCGAATGTCACTCAGGACGGACAGAATTCCCGACTGATCAATTTTGATGTAATATTATCGATTACAAATTCTTTGGATAATATGAATGTGGCTTTTGATTTGGCTACAAATGATGATATCACAGTCCAGAATGAACTGGCTTCGATGTCAGCCGAACAGCGAGCCAATCAGGCTATGAATCTATTGTTGTACAATGTCTATACCGGTGCTGGGACCAAGGGTAATGCAAATCTGTCCGGAAATCAGTTGTATTCATTCCTTACGTCAAAGTTAAATTCCTGGGCAGCTAACAATATAAAAGGTGTTGATATCTCTTTTGGTATTGATCAGTATGACAAAACTTATGGAGGTGCGACATCCACGACCACTTCTTATAGCTATCGTGTAAGTAAATCATTCTTCAATGATAGATTCAAGATTGTGGTTGGAGGAAACTATTCAACGGACGCAGATGCTGATGAGAACTTCTCTCAGAATCTCATTAATGACATCTCTTTTGAATATATGCTGAATCAATCAGGATCAATGTATATTAAGATTTTCCGTCATACAGGATATGAGAGTATACTGGAGGGAGAGATAACTCAGACTGGTGTCGGCTTTGTGCTGAAGAAAAAATTGAACTCTCTTTGGGAATTATTTGGTATTCGCCGTGACAATTAAAAACTATAAACATTTAAAGCTTTGAAAAAAATACTCGTCTACTTATCAATAGCATCACTGATTTTGTCCAGTTGCTCTACAACCAAGCGACTTGGCAAGGATGATATTCTATATACAGGACTTAAGGGCGTGGAAATTTCATCGCCTGAAAGTAAAAAATTCCCGTCTGATGTCAGATCATCGTTGACAGAAGCTGTCTCAGTAAAACCGAATAATTCTCTTTTAGGATCGCCCTCGATTCGTTATCCTTTCCCATTGGGACTTTGGGTATATAATAATTGGCCGAATCCTCCGAAGGGCTTTAAGCATTGGATCTATAATAAATTAGCAGTCGATCCGGTTCTTGTCAGCGATGTAAGACCGGAGGTGAGAGTGCATATGCTTGATCAGATATTGGATAATAATGGCTACTTCTCAGGTCAGTCATCATATGAACTTGTCCAGAAAAAGAATAAAAAGAAAGCTTCGATTTTATATAAAATACAGGCAGGCCAGCCATATTTGTTGGATTCAATCATTCTACTCCCTGATTCCATCCATTTGAATCATCTGATTGATTCTGTTGTAAGGAAATCGAAATATCTGCAACGAGGATCACGTTATTCTACAGATTCACTTTCGGCATTGCGCGTTGATATAGCGAATGCTGTACGCAACAGAGGTTATTATTATTTCCGCCCTGATTATATTCAATATCTCGCTGACAGTACGATAAAAAGAGGGAATATCGCCTTGAAAATTGATATTGCTGATAATATTCCGTCGAGAGCTTTACGACGTTATAAAACAGGAGATATCACAACATACATATATAGGAATAGGGGAGGAGGAGTTCCGGATACAATTGATACGACTAAGGGCACATTGATACGTTACATGCCAAGCCGTCTGAGAGATGAACTTATCCCTTCATGTATAACTTTCCGTGAGGGCCGCACCTTTTCAGTTCGCCAGATGAACTCAACTCAAACCCGATTGGCTCGACTTGGTATATTTAATAATATTGATATCAATGTAATTCCTGACACAATCAATCAAGATAAGGATCTATTGAATGTCGTTATTGAATGTACTTACGATAAACCGCTTGAGGCTTCGGTTGAAGCTAACGTGTCATCTAAATCAAATTCGTATTTAGGCCCAGGAGTGACATTTGGCTTGACCAACCGTAATCTTTTTGGTGGAGGTGAGCTTTTGACATTATCTTTGACCGGTGCTTATGAATGGCAAACCGGGTCAGGAAAGCATAATTCGTTATTTAACTCCTATGAAGTTGGAATGAATGGGACATTGGCTTTCCCTCGTTTGCTTGCTCCGAGATTTATTCCGAGATCTCGCCGTGAAATAAACTGGACCCGAATATCATTGGGTGCTGATCTTTTGAATAGGCCTCATTATTTCAAACTGAGCCAATTTAATGCAGGAATATCCTATGATTGGCAATCATCAAAATATATCTCAAACACTTTTACTCTGTTTAAACTGACATATAATAAACTACAACATACTACTCCTGTGTTTGATTCGATCATGAATGCGAATCCGGCTATAGCTTTGAGTTTCCAAAGCCAGTTTATCCCACAAATGTCATACGGCTTTGTCTATGACCGGGCAATGAATAAGGATAATACGATAAATGTACAGTTTAATCTTCAACAAGCCGGAAATATTTTTTGGTCAATATATGAATTGTGCGGTAAAAAAGGAGAAAAAACACTTTTTAAAACTCCGTTCTCACAATTTGTAAAAGGATATGCACAGGTTGTGTATGGTCGGCGATTGTGGGGTGACCATTGGCTGGTTAGCCGACTTGGCACAGGCGCAGCCTATGCTTATGGAAATTCTTCGCAGGTGCCTTATAGCGAGCAGTTCTATTGCGGTGGCGCAAATTCAGTCAGGGCTTTTACTGTGCGGTCTATCGGACCAGGCTCCTATCGTGCACCTGCTGATCAGGTAAATGGTTATTTTGATCAGACTGGCACATTCACATTTATTGCTAATGCAGAATACCGTTTCCCTATACTCGGTCCATTACATGGAGCTGTATTTTTCGACGCTGGTAACGTATGGACTCTCAAAAATGAAGCGGAAAGACCAGGTGGCCAGTTACAGGCAAAAACATTCTTTAAGGATTTGGCCGTCGGTACTGGAGTCGGATTACGTTTCGATATATCAATGCTAATAATAAGAGGTGATTTAGGTATTGGTATACACGCTCCATATGATACAGGGAAACATGGATATTACAACATGGAATCATTCAAAAAATCGCTTGCATTCCATCTTGCCATTGGTTATCCGTTCTAAGAAAAACATCTGAGTCAAAACTTTTGAGAGTTTGGATTGTCTTATTAATAAGGACTATCCAAACTCTTTTATGAAAAAAGCTTTTAGTTACATAGCATTCTTTGCGGCTTTAGTCTTATTGATTTCTGCATATTCGGAGAGGGTTGTAAAGGCCGATAAAGGTTATACAGCTCCAGAGATTGAGATGCTCCGTAATGATTCTGTGGAAGTATCTTTAAGCCAGCTACGAGGAAGATTCGTATTGGTTAATTTCTGGGATTCAGAAAACGCTATTTCACGAATTGCAGCCGGAGAATATGACCGTTTTTTTCGCGGAAAATCTTATAAAAAGCCATTCGAATTACTATCAGTAAATACAGATACCGATCCGCAATTTTTTAAGGAGGTAGTAAAGAAAGATAATCTGTCAACTGATACTCAATTCCATATAACCGATGCAAAAATGAAAAACTTGGAAGCGGACTATCGTCTTAACCATGGATTTGCGTCTTATTTAATTAATCCAATGGGAAAAATAGTCGCGATAAATCCGTCAATCGAGAGCCTACAGACATATCTGAATAAAGATTAGGGCTTGTTAAAGTAAATAATTCTAACTAAATTTGCACTACCATTCATCATGAAAAGAATTATTATTTCATCTGCGATATTGGCCAGTCTATATTTTGGCTTAAGCGCAAAAGTTGTTCGTGGATATCAATCAGCATCTGATAATACCATCACTTTCACGGTCGATAGCATTGATTATCGCTCTGATCTTACACGTGTGTATGGGAAGTTGACAGGACGGCCTCACACTTCGAATCGGATTGATGGAGTTAGTTTTACTGGTAAATCTACCGCAGTCACCTCAACTGATATTGACGGTGTCGATTTCCAGCGTTATTTCCAATGGGAAGATGATGGGGTGATATCTATTGAAATTGACTTCCCGGCAATGAGAGTTACAGATAATGCGCAGATTCTTTTCATGACAGCACATGGCCCGTCAACAACCACTGTCAAGAAGACCTCCACGCATCGCAAATGATACTTTGTATAACAGAGAAACCAAGTGTAGCAAAAGACATAGCAAATATCCTCGGCGCTGATACTCGCCGGGATGGGTTTTACGAAGGTGGTAACTATAAAGTAACATGGACTTTCGGCCATCTTTGTACCCTTAAGGAACCTGGTGATTATGAGGATCGTTGGAAGCGGTGGTCATTGGGCATGTTGCCCATGATACCACAGCGTTTTGGAATAAAGGTCATACCTGATGCCGGAATAGAACGGCAATTTCATGTTATTGAAAATTTGATCGCAGAAGCAGATGAAGTGATCAATTGCGGTGATGCTGGGCAGGAAGGAGAGCTTATTCAACGTTGGGTCATGCAGAAAGCATCGATTAAGTGTCCGGTAAAACGTTTATGGATATCTTCATTGACCGACGATGCAATTCGAGAAGGTTTTGCTCATCTAAAGCCCGAATCAGACTTCAATAATCTTTATCATGCGGGCCTGTCACGAGCAATTGGCGATTGGATTCTTGGAATGAATGGTACGCGCCTTTATTCTCTTAAATACTCTTCTCCGGGCAATGTTTTGTCAATCGGACGAGTGCAGACTCCGACATTGGCATTGATCGTGCAGCGCCATTTTGAAATTCAGAATTTTAAACCGGAAGACTATTGGGAACTTAAAACAGTTTACCGCAATGCCACATTTAATGCTACCTCCGGTCGCTTTCACTCGCCAGATGATGCAACTGCCACTCTTGATAGCATTCGCCAATTACCGTTGGTGATAACTGATATTCAGGAGAAAAAAGGTCGTGAAGCACCTCCAAGATTGTTTGACTTGACATCATTGCAGGTAGAATGTAATAAGAAGTGGGGGTGGACTGCAGATGAGACTCTTCGGTTGATACAGTCGCTTTATGAAAAGAAGGTAACCACATATCCTCGTGTCGATACAACATATCTATCTGAAGATATCTATCCTAAAGTACCGGGAATACTAAAGAATATGACCCCGTATTCAGGACTTGTCAATCCGCTTTTATCAGCAAAATTGCCTAAAAGTAAAAAGGTATTTGACAACTCAAAAGTCACTGACCATCATGCGATAATCCCTACTGGACAGTCACCTGCGGTATTAATCGGTAATGAGCGGCAACTCTATCATTTGATAGCATTACGCTTTATTGCTGCCTTTTATCCTGATTGTAGATTTTTAAGCACAATAGTTTCAGCAACTGTCGGAAATACAGGCTTTAAAGCTACCGGAAAGGTTATTGAAGATGCAGGTTGGCGAAAAATATATGAAGATGTCCCGTCAAATGATGACTCATCTAAAGATGACAATAATTCAGATGACAAAATTTTGCCGGAATTTAGGGTAGGAGAGAGTGGACCGCATGAACCGGCCTTACAACAAAAAACAACACAGCCCCCCAAATATTATACTGAAGGTACCCTTCTTCGAGCAATGGAATCTGCAGGTAAAACTGTTGATGACGAATCATTGCGTGAAGCAATGAAGGAAAACGGGATTGGACGTCCATCTACTCGTGCAGCTATAATTGAAACTCTTTTCAAACGCAAATATATTTATCGAAATCGTAAATCAATAATGGCTTCGCAAGCGGGGATTGATCTTATAGATACGATTAATGAAGAACTGCTTAAAAGTGCTAAACTAACTGGTATTTGGGAAAATAAGTTGCGTCGTATTGAACGTGGCGAATATTCAGCCTCAGAATTTATCACAGGACTAAAAGATCTTATAAACCAAATAGTTATCAGTGTGTTGAGCGATAATGCACGTTCAAAAATCGAAATTCAGTCGGATGACAATGGTAAAGGAGGAGGAAAGGCTCCTGAAAAAGTCACTGACAATCCCAAACCGCGTAGACCACGCACGCCAGCTGTCCGTAAATTTGAACAGCTTGAATGTCCCATATGTAAAAGTGGACATATTATAAAAGGTAATACAGCTTTTGGATGCAGCCGATATCGAGAAGGATGCACTTTGCGCCTGAATTTTGCAGAGTATCCGGAGACGCTTACTCCTGCAAAATTGAAAAAAATGTTGGCTACAAAAAAATAAGGCTGATACAGTCTTCAACGCATATAAAAAGCAAATTTCACCCCAATATCCGGAGGAGGGCATTAGCACGTCGGAATTATTAAATATTGTCTTAGATCAAATTTAACATAATAGTGATTATGGGCAATTCTTGGGTTTAGCTCTGTGTGTGCATTGATGTATTTGGATTTGAATGAATTGTACGCGATGAGTTTTGTTTAAACAACTATTTAGTAAATAAAATTTATAATCAAGAGATTTTTTCGTTTGGAAGTTAAATCTTATCCTGATTTACACAATAAGAGTTAAGTCTCTTGCAAAGATAATGTTATCGATGTAATTTTGTATTGGGAAACACAGATTTATTGTTATGAAAACGGATTACTACGGACATTGATGATGTGAATTCCAAAATCAATTTTAAGCCCAATCTTTTTCCATTTATAAATAGAAACCACTTTATCGTTAAACATTTCTTATCCCTTTTCTGAATAAAATTTACCGCTAATTTTCCTATCTAAATCAATTAAGCAGTTATCATTCAAAAAATTCCATCTCAATTGTCAATTGAGATGGAATGAAAAAATGAGTTTGAGAAAACAAATATAGATAATTAGAATTGATGATTATAATTTCGGGCGTTCCACTGCGTGATGCAGCGGACGCTTTTTTTATTATTTTAGTTTTAAAGCAACTACGTTTTCAACATGCTGTGTGTGCGGAAACATGTCTACCGGCTGAACAGCTTCGATCTCATACTTTTCATGTAGAAGAGCCAAATCCCTTGCCTGTGTCGCTGGATTGCAACTTACGTATACTATGCGCTTGGGAGCTGATGCCAATATAACCTTAACCACATCTTCGTGCATTCCTGCTCTCGGTGGATCTACGATCATGACATCCGGACGCCCATGAACTTCAATAAAGTCCGGAGTAAGAACATTTTTCATATCTCCGGCATAGAATTCAGTATTGTCCAGCCTGTTTATTCCTGCATTAACCTTTGCATCTTCAATCGCTTCCGGCACGTATTCGATGCCTATCACATGACGTGCATTATTGGCGATGAAACAGGCTATTGTGCCAGTGCCAGTATATAAGTCGTAAACTAATTCATCACCTGTTAATTGTGCAAAATCACGGGCGACGCTGTATAGTTTGTAAGCCTGCTTGGAGTTCGTTTGATAAAACGATTTAGGGCCAACCCTGAATCTAAGTTCCTCCATGCTCTCTTCAATGTACTCTTTGCCTTTGAAAACATGTATGGTCTGATCAGAGATCGTATCATTCAGTTTAGTATTGATGACATAAAGTAAGGATGTAATTTGCGGGAACTTTTCAGCAACAGCATTCATCAAATTTGATATATATTCTTGATTGTCTTCACCAAAGACCATGACAGCCATGATTTCACCGATGGAAGAAATGCGAATCATCAACGTCCGTAGGAATCCGTGCTGTTCTCTCAGATCATAGAATGAATAACCATGCTCCATGCCATAATGCTTGATGAAAAGTCTCAGTTGATTGCCAAGATCCTCCTGAAGATGGCATTTGTTGATATCTAACACTTTATCAAATGCTCCTGATATGTGAAAACCAGCTGCTCGACGTTCTGGGAATTCCATACCGGAACGAAGTTGATCGAAAGTCAGCCATTTCTTATTTGAGAATGTGTATTCCATTTTATTACGGTATTCCCAAATATTTTCAGACCCTAATATCGGCATTAATGCTGGATAAGGAATTTTTGCGATACGTTGCAATGAATCCTCTACTTGCTTTTGCTTGCATTTTAGTTGGAACTCATAGGGTAAATGCTGCCAACGGCAACCTCCGCAAATAGTAAAATGTTCGCATCGTGGTTCAACTCTGATGGCTGATGGATGGGTTAAATTTTCGATATGGCCTTCAGCATAATTCTTTTTCTTTCGGTCAATTTTAACCTGGGCGATATCTCCCGGAGCTCCAAATGGAATGAATACGACCATATCATCGACTCTCGCAATAGAATTTCCTTCTGCTGCAACATCGATTATTTCAATGTCATTTAACAATGGTAAATCTTTCTTTTTCCTTGCCATCTTTATATCGTTTCTTATCTTGATGTTATAAAAATTTTCGTCGGTAATGGATAAAGCTCCATTAACCGACGAGTAGAGTATTTTTTAGTAAGTTAGGTTAAGATATTTCTTATATTATATCGTCAAAATTAAGCTTTATTTCGACAAAAAACAATCATATCATATATTTTTAATCATATTTAACTCATTTGGGGTATTCTGACATGCCTGTTTCAATTGCTTTAAAACGAAAATCGTAAGAATTGCAGAACAAATTATCAGAACGGGGGAAGTTGCCCCAAATTGGTTGAGTGTGTTATCTCCCTCACTGCCCTCTCCTATCTCATGTAGCCAGGACGAATATACTACGATAGAATTATTCAAGGCATGCATTATTATTGGTAGCCATAATGAGCCGGACCAAAATACTAGATAACCAAAATAAGCACCAAGTAAAAGACGTGGTATAAAACCAAAAAACTGCATATGTATGGCACTGAATATAAATGCTGTAAGCCAAATAGCCAAATGGCTGTTCATCTTAGCAGTATAAAAAATTTGTTGTAATGTCCCTCTAAAGATTATTTCTTCGCTAAATCCGGCTAATATACCGACAAGCAGCAAATTTATACACAATGAACTTATACTATGGTCGCCTAACAATATTTTCACGGATGCTTGAGCTTCATTCTCATGGATTCGCATCCAGGCCTCCAATCCAGAAAATGATTCCGGGAATTGAATAGATTCGTTAGCCAATACAATCCAATTCATTAAAGGAATAGATACGATTATAGCCAAAATTGCCCAAATAAGTGGTGATAAATGAACTGAAGATTCAATTTTTAGAAAACGTACCGGTAATGGAGAAATTATAATAGCAGTCACAATTGCCGGAAGAATAAATATGATACAATCCTGTATGACTGTTGCTATACGCAGTGTTTTTGTAGTTATGCCTCCTTTAACAATAAAACCGACTATGATTGACCCTATCAGGGCAAATATAACAAGACAGACAAGAAAAATAAATAATCGTTCGATAGGTTTAAATCTAAGGTTCTGCATTGTGAAGTTATAGTTAATACAAATAAAACGGAGATGTCAGGGTGCGATAATCCTTAGAATAATCGTCATTACCTTCTCTTATATATAAATTGTCAGTATGGCATGGTGAATCGAGATAGTATTCAGATTTTACTTGCCATAGAGTTCGGATTGCATTCTTCCCTCGCTTTGGGAAAACATTAGTAATCCGAATCGGGGCTAAACGAGCACATGCTAAAAGCCATTCAACCTCATCATTCCGCCCTGCTGGCGAAATAAAAGCAAGAGAATCATATTTGGTATTTAGACTTGCGGATGCCAAATTGATCAACGCTTCAATTCCGAATGTTTCACCATGCCTTGCAAGAGCTCTTTTTTGATCCGGTGATTTCAAGGGCTCGTTGAAAAAGGGAGGATTTGAAACGATCAGCAACGGATGTGATACAGGTGGTATACCGGCCATTATATCGTTATGTATAATCTGCACACGATCTTTCCATAATGACAAATCGACATTCTTGTTGCAACACAAGCAGGCGTCAGTATCAATATCGATAGCAATAATCTGTGCTTTGGACTCTCGTTGGGCCATCATGAGAGAAATAACGCCGGAACCACAACCCGCATCAACTATGCAGTTTGCATTTGATGTATCAACCCAACTGCCGAGCAATACAGCATCTGTGCCTACTTTCATGGCACATAAAGAATCGTCAATTGAGAATTGTTTGAAATGAAACATTGTATAATCTAATAGCTTAAGCCTACATTGTCTATATACAGCGTAAGTCCTTCAGTACCAACATAGGGTTCTCCACTGCCAGCTGAAAACATTACGATGAGATGTGTCGGAGTTGCTGATGGATCATCCCAACCTTCCTCTATAACCGGCACCATTTTCCCTTTTGAGTTTCGGGCATAATAGCAACTGCTTCCTTTTCGAAGTTGTAAATATTCCGGGACCGTACCCTTTGCACTTAGATCTCCATAAGTCAGAGGCAAATGATATCCGTTTTTCCACGATGAGCCTACAGAGAAATGTTTCCCTCCGGTTGCTACTCTTCTAGCATGAAGATTCCCATCTTTATCTTCCCATCTACGTTGGAGAAACGCAAATACAACAGCACTATCATGACCTGGCAATTTCTTTTTAGAGCTAAATCCGGTAGACTTGATACGATAATCAACATTAGGCATGTCAACTTTGTAATCAAAGACTAACGATTTGGGCCGTTTTGTAAAAGGAATTCCCATTTCCATTTTGGAGTATGGATTCTTAGTCGAGGTTACAGGCTCAATCATATCACCTAAAAACATAGAGCCAGCCACCATCACATCCATGTTTATCATTCCTAAAACTTTTACGTTTTCAATTTGGGTGCATAATTTGGCACATTTATTGCTTGCTGATCTTTCAGCCGGATATACAGCATTCGATGTTTTCACCACTCCTGAAACTTTGGCATATACATTGCTTGTCGCCCATGGTGATCCTCCGAGATTTTTATACGGCTTATTTCCTTCAATAGTCTGTGTCGGCCCTATTTCATAGACGGTCTTTTGGGCTCCTCCGATAATTGCAGATTCATGAATGTGACGTGTGACCCAATTTGAAAAGTCGCCATATTTTATGCGGTCTAATGTTTGGCCCGACAGGGAGCCAAAAGATAAAAGACATATGCTGATTATCAAATATTGCGGAATTCTCATAATATCTATAGTTAAAATGTGTTGCCGTTATTAATTCATAACGTCTGGCAATTAGGTTTGTTTAAGCAAATAAGGTCCTGAATGCTTCTTCTACTTTTGAGACTTCAATGATTTTGATTTTCATATCAGAGACATCAATACCTTTTAAATTATGTCTTGGGATAATGATTGTTTCCATTCCCAATTTTTCAGCCTCTTTTATCCTTTGCTCTATACGGCTTACTGGGCGTACTTCACCGGAGAGCCCTACTTCACCGGTCATGCAGACCCGATTAGGGATGCTGATATCAACGTTGGATGACAGGATTGCACAAATTACAGCCAGATCAAGAGAGGGATCATTGATTTTAAGGCCTCCGGCTATGTTTAAAAATACATCTTTAGCTAAAAGCTTAAATCCAACTCTTTTCTCCAAAACCGCCAATAACATATTCATTCGTTTTGAATCAAATCCTGTTACAGAACGTTGCGGGGTTCCATATGCCGCAGTGCTAACCAAAGCCTGAACTTCAATCAAAAAAGCACGGAACCCTTCCATTGTCACACCGATTGAAATTCCTGACAGTTCATTATCATTTTGTGAGAGAAACATCTCAGACGGATTGGACACTTCCCTTAGTCCCCGCTGGCACATTTCATAAACGCCAAGTTCTGCAGTAGATCCGAACCGATTTTTTATTGATCTGAGAATGCGGTATATGTTTTGCCTGTCACCTTCAAATTGCAGTACGGCATCAACAATGTGTTCAAGTACTTTAGGTCCTGCGATGCTACCTTCCTTAGTTATATGTCCAATCAGTAGTACCGGGACAGATGTCTCTTTGGCATATTTAAGCAGTTGGGCTGCACATTCACGTACTTGAGAGACACTTCCTGCAACCGACTCAATAGCATCTGAAGCTATGGTCTGGATAGAGTCTATCACGACTAATCCAGGGGTAACAGACTCTATGTGATCTTTGATGTTTTCTAAAGAAGTTTCACATACAATATATACGTTGTCATTCGGCCGACCTATACGATCTGCCCGCATTTTCAACTGCCGAGCACTTTCTTCTCCTGATACATATAGAATTTTGCGGGAACGTATGGAAAGAATATTTTGAAGTACCAGGGTTGATTTTCCAATACCGGGCTCACCTCCAATAAGGACCAAACTGCCGGGAACAAGACCGCCACCAAGAACTCTGTTAAGCTCTCCACTTGGCATTTTGATGCGGGCTTCATCCGAAGTCTCTATTTCGTGGATCAACTGTGGCTTGGATTTACCGATTTTAAATCCGTCTGGAGTCAGTGACCGAGATTTCTTATCATTGGCACTTACCCGTTCTTCAACCATTGTGTTCCATTCACCACAACTTGGACATCTGCCTTGCCATTTTGAAGATTCTGTTCCGCAGTTAGTGCAAAACCATGTTGTTTTATTACCTTTCATTGGATCATTACTCTATTGGACGGTTATTTATATGCCACGGAATTTGGCTAATGTTATTGCAGTGGCAATTGCTGCATTTAATGATTCTCCCGTTGGTTCTCCCGGAGGATACGACGGAATCAGAATTCTATCGGTCACGACATTCTCAACCTCAGATGATATTCCGTTACCTTCATTCCCAATGACTATAATTCCGGTGGACGCAAGCGAAGTTGTGCTTATGTTATTTCCGTTAAGGAATGTCCCGTAAACTTTAACGTTCCCCATTGACGATATCATTTCCGGAAGATTACCATAATGTAATCTAACTCTTGAGATTGAGCCCATTGTCGCTTGTATGACTTTAGGACTGTAACAATCCACTGTCCCAATTCCACATAAAATATTACGGATCCCAAACCAATCGGCAACTCGGATAATTGTACCGAGATTTCCCGGATCTTGAATGCTATCTAATGCAAGTACTAAATTAGTTGTGGCTATGTTGTCATTCAATTCAACTTCGGGAATGTCATACACTGCGATTACATCTGTTGGAGTAACCAAACTTGACATCTTTGCAATCTCAGCGCCACTACATTGCACTATTATATCTTCTGTCAATCTATTACAAACAGAATTGTTTTCTTTTATCCAACCCTCTTTGGCCAAAAGATAGCGAACAGAGAAAAAAGGGAGGGTGTCAAGAACACACTTAGTCCCTTCAGCCTTAAAAGCCATTTCACGCCTACGGTATTTTCGTTCATCAAGTGATTTGACCATGCGGCTTAAGCCATTTGTGAGTGTTGTCATAGAAATGTCTGTCAAAATTGCTAAATATTTCCAAAGGTAGTCATTTTTATAAAAATGAGCAAAACCGATCATCCTAGACGGTGATAATTGGATATTTTGACTACTTTTGTAGCAAATATATATGATCTATGTTGTCTGCACTATATCATCAAACATTCGGAACATTTCCAACTGATATAATTCCTCTGACTCCAGCCGGTAGTAATCGACAATATTTTCGAGTTATTGGAGACGCAGTTGTAATTGGTGTCATTGGTACATCTGTAGCTGAGAATGAAGCATTCATTTACTTGTCTGATAACTTTAGCACTAAAAAATTGCCCGTACCAAAGGTAATCGCCACGTCATCGGATCATTTGGCATATCTTCAGGACGATCTTGGAGACACATCATTATTTTCTGTCAGAACGGACATTTCATTATTGGAAAAGGCTGTTAAACGCTTGCCTGATCTTCAATTTGTCGGTGGTGACGGGCTTGACTTCACTAAATGTTATCCGGTAGAGTCGTTTGACAAGCAATCTATTTTATGGGACCTGAATTATTTTAAATACTGCTTTTTGAATATAACCGGGACTCATTATAACGAAAAAAGGCTTGAGGCTGAATTTGGAAGCATTGCAACCAGGCTATCTGCTTGTGATTGTTCAACATTCATGTATCGTGATTTCCAAAGCCGGAATGTAATTATAAAGGATGGAGATCCTTATTTTATTGATTTTCAGGGAGGGCGCCGAGGGCCAATAGAATATGATCTGATATCATTTATTTCACAAGCCCGCGCCGGATATTCTGATGAAACTAAAAATCATCTTATTCAGACATATTTGGATGCTGCTGCCAAATATCAGACAATAGATGAGCCTTTGTTTCGAGCAAGGCTTAAGGAATATGAATTATTGAGAAATTTGCAGGTACTCGGAGCTTATGGCTTCAGAGGGAACTTTGAGCGTAAACCTCATTTCCTTAAAAGTATCCCACAGGCATTGGATAATTTGAGTAAAGTTATTGAAGATAATGCTTCTCAATATCCATATTTAATATCTGTATTGTTAGAAATGCTTGATAAAACAACTCACGAAACAGCAAATCTATCAAAACAAAGCAAACTGACGGTTCACGTATGCAGTTTCTCTTATAAAAAGGGTATCCCTGAAGATAAATCAGGAAATGGCGGTGGTTTTGTATTTGATTGCCGAGGAATGGAAAATCCGGGAAGATATGATGGATTTAAATTGCAAACCGGACTTGATAAACCTGTAATTGATTTCTTAGAGTCAAAAGGTGAAATTATATCCTTTTTAGATAATTGTTATAATTTAGTTGACCCTTCGGTGGAATGTTACGATAAACGAGGGTTTACGTCTTTATCTGTGAACTTTGGTTGCACTGGAGGTCAACACAGAAGTGTGTATGGAGCGCAACATTTTGCCGAACATTTAAAAAACAAATATCCTCATATAACCATACACCTCACTCATCGTGAACAAGGTATAGATAAAATATTATGAAAGCTCTTATATTCGCTGCCGGGCTTGGAACACGACTCGGATCAATTACTCAAACTACCCCCAAAGCTCTTGTTAAAGTTGGAGGTGAACCGATGTTGAAACGAGTCATTACAAAATTGAAAGATGCAGGGATCTCAGAATTTGTTATAAATGTACATCACCATGCTGATTCAATTTCAGATTACTTATCGGCTAACAATAATTTTGGGGCCTCGGTTTCAATAAGCGATGAAAGAGAAATGCTTTTAGATACCGGTGGAGGATTATTGAAAGCGAAAGATTTGATAGCAGGCGACGAACCAATATTAATTCATAATGCGGATATTCTGACGGATTTTAAAATATCCGGAATGATTGAGGAGCATATACGGTGTGAGGCGGATATAACATTATTAGTTTCTGATAGGACTACATCCAGATATCTCCTATTTGATAATAATAAAAGAATGAGAGGTTGGACAGATGTCAGAACGGGAGAAATCAGAACCCCATGGGATAAAGAGGCATTAAATGAATGGCAGAAATTGGCTTTTGGAGGTGTTCATATTATAAATCCGTCTATATTCCCATGCTTGGAAGCATTTCATACAGAACCCAAATTTTCAATCACGCCATTTTATACAGCTTCATGTAAAAAACTAAACATACATGGCTATATTCCTGAAGAGAAATACAATTGGATTGATATAGGAAAACCGGAATCCCTTATTGCCGCACAAAATATTGTTTCAAAACATCAGCGGAAATCTCAGGAGGAGTAAAAATTGCTAAGACGGCAGGATTCATATCATCTGATACAAATTTTGGGAAAACTTGGCTGAGTTCATCCATAGATTTTGCCTCATAATATGAAAATCCATATCCATGAGCCAGATCTTTTAACGGAAGATTTACTCCAACAGCAAAAAACTTTTCTCTTTCCGGAAGTGAGGCAGTTGATGGTATGAACCGAAATATACCACCGCCACCATTAAAGAGGACAATCATTTTGAACCTTGGAGACATCAATTCTGAAGATAAAGCGGCCATATCGTATTGAAAACTCATATCCCCACTGATCAACAATGTGTTTCCGGCATATAGATATGACGCACCAAGTGCGGTTGAAGTACAACCGTCAATACCGCTTACTCCCCTATTACATTCACAACGATGAATATGGCTACAATCCATGAGTTGAGCATATCGGATGGAAGTGCCGTTTGAGAGATGCAGATTCCATTTGTGTGGAACATGAGCTATTATATAAGAAAATGCACTTAAATCGCTCCAAGGGGCAGTTGAAATATATCTATTATGGCTTGAAATAGCTCTGCTGTATATTTTATGCCACTCAGAGGCGTAACGGCAAGGCGATTTGTGTATTTGAAGAGCTGATGCAAGTTGGCGCAAGAATATTGTAGCAGACATCTCAACTCTTAACGACAAATGCTTAAAACAATCAACCGTAACATGCGTTTGACCGATATGCCAGTGCTCAACGTTATCCATAGAGCGAATCCAATCCTTTATATGCCGTGACACCAATGCCCCACCAGCCGTAATAACAACCTCCGGAAGTAATTTCGATTTTTCATCATCATCAAGCTCGCTCAAAATCATATCAATTCTTGATATAAAAGATTGAGAATGAAGATTAGAAATTGATTCGGTCATAACTACCACATTGGGTAATTTGGATAGTTTGGCCAATGCTCTGTTCAAACGCTCGTCCGGCTGATGAAATCCGATAATGATAAGTACTCGGCGAGGTGAGGCCAAAAGATCCCCTAATCTACGAGCCTCCGCAGTCCGCAATTCCTCTTGAGGCGCAATTTGTCGAATTACACGACTGCTATCCATGTTATAATCCAACATCGCATTTAATGGATTATCCAATCGAATATTTATATGGACCGGGCCAGGACGTCCGTTGAGTGATTCAATGAGAATATCATTAATAGTCCTGTTGCAAACCCAGTTGCCATTTTCGAAATTTAGATGAGCGCCAATATCACAACTGCGTTTCACATATGGTGCCAACGCATTTTGTTGCCACAAAGTCTGAGAATCATCCTGATCGATCCATTCCTCAGGCCGATCTGCTGAAATAACGATTAGCGGGACACTCCGATAGAAAGCTTCGGCCACTGCGGGAGCATAATTCAACAATGCTGTACCGCTTGTACATACTAACGCTACCGGTTTGGCACTTTGTATTGACATTCCCAATGCGATAAATGCGGCCGAGCGTTCATCTATAATGACATGTGTTCTTAGTTTTTCCCGTCTTGAAATAGCTATAACCAATGGTGCATTTCGACTTCCGGGTGAGAGAACTACATTCTCAATCCCATGGGCTATAAGAAGATCTGTTAAGATATTACAAGAAAGTTTATCAGTCGTAATCATTGGAAAAATCTATTTTAGATCAGGATTTCAAACGCAAATTTACGAAATATTGTGTTCTGCAAGTCCAAAATAGCTTGGAATGTGTTATTTTTGCATACACAAATTAATTCCCGCATATGTATATCGCATCACAAAAACATAAAGAAAATATTGCAGAGTACCTGCTCTACATGTGGCAAATCGAAGATATTATTCGTGCAAACGATCTTGATATTGATAAAATCAAGACAAATGTGATTGATAAATTCAATTTGGCCCCAGCTCAACAGAAAGAGATGGCTGAATGGTATGAGTCACTTATCGATATGATGCGTCGTGAAAATGTCGAGAAAGGAGGTCATCTTCAATTGAATAAAAATGTAATAATCCAGCTGACAGATCTTCATTTGGCACTTCTCAAGGATCCGCGATTCCCTGAGTACACGGCTGAGTTTTATAAAACACTACCATATATCGTTGAATTGAGAGCAAAGTCTGGAGAAAAACCGACAGGTGAAATTGAAACTTGTTTTAATGCTCTCTATGGAATGCTTATGCTGAGGTTACAAAGCAAGGATATCAGTCCTGAGACAAAGCAGGCAATTGCTCAGATCTCAAAATTCATTGCGGTATTGACTAAAGATTACCATCTTGACCGGGAGGACAAATTATTCCCCCCGGAACAAGATTGATTAAAATACTATTTTGGTACAGCGGCTTTGACTACTTCAGTCAGTGTCGGATGCGCATGGATGGCATCGCTGATTGCCGAGGCTTTCAATCCGGAATTCATTGCAGTTGCGATCTCTTGAATGAGATCGGCTGCATGAGCGCCGCATATATGGCAGCCCAAAATTTCATCGGTATCGGCATCGGCTATAATTTTCACTAAGCCGTCAGTTTCTCCCATGGCCAAGGCTTTGCCATTCGACCTGAAAGTTGCTTTTCCTACCTTGATACTTCTACCTTCAGTTTCGCATTTTTCCTCAGTTTGGCCGACCATAGCACATTCCAGAATTGTGAATACGGCAGATGGAATTATTTCAGTCGGTTTTGCGCATCCTAATGCGATAAGGCCATGGCGTGATGCGGCATGAGCTAACATGCAACGGCCATTGACATCTCCGATTGCATATAATTTGACATCTTCAGGTGCTTTATCGTTGAATTGGACAAGCATATTGTCATTTACCACGATAGCACCTCTCTCAATTTTGATGCCAACTTTCGAGAGCCCTTCCGGTATGATCGGTTTTCTGCCGACTGCCATAAGTACATAGGCTGCTTCGATTGATTTTTCTTTCCCTTTTAATAAGTATGTGACAGTGCATCCGGGCGAAATACTTGTTACTTGAGCGGAAGTTATAATGTCTATACCTCTTCTTTTGAGTGACATTTTCAACCGTTTTGAAATTTCAGAGTCAAATGGAGGTAAAATTTCTTTGCAGTATTCCAATACTGTCACTTTCGTTCCAAGGGCTGCAAATATAGAGGCGAATTCCATACCTATTACCCCACCCCCGATTATCACCAAGCTTTCAGGGAGTGTCTGGAGTGACAGGATTTCATCGCTTGAAAGAGCAAGTTCTTTCCCTGGAATATCCAGCAATGACGGGCATGAACCGGTTGCGATGATTATTTTCGGAGCTGTCAAAATGTAACCGTTAACTTCAACAGTGGAGGCCGATGTAAATTTAGCTTCACCACGAATGACAGTTACATTTTTCAGCAACGTTTCAATTCCATCACGCAAATCAGAGACAACCTGCTCTTTTCGGGCCATTATCTTTGGAAAATCAATCTGCAAGTTCTCGGAAGTGATACCAAAATCCGTAGAATTTGCGACCGTCATAGCAACCTCAGCCGAGCGACATAAAGTTTTGGTTGGAATACAGCCTCTGTTAAGACATGTTCCTCCAAGTTCATCACGTTCAACCAAAGCTACGTTTCGTCCTATTGCAGCGGCCTCGACGGCTGTTTCGTAGCCGCCGGGACCTGCTCCAATTATGATTAAATCAAATTGAGTCATTTGGATTAATTAAAGTTCTGCAAATGTGACAATAGGATTCAAGGCTGCCGCTGTGTCATCCGGTTTGCGTATAGGAGTCTCAAGTGGTGCTTCTTTAACTTTTTCAGGAGTTTCTGAAGCTTCTTTGGCAATTTCACGCATTACAGCAATGAACTCGTCTAATGTTTCCTTACTTTCAGTTTCAGTCGGCTCGATCATGAGAGACTCATGGAACAAAAGCGGGAAATAAATTGTAGGGGCATGGAAGCCATGATCAAGAAGCCGCTTGGCTACATTAAGAGTGGTAACACCTGTAGATTTATCTTTAAGCCCGTCAAAAACAAATTCATGCTTGCAAACACGATCAATTGGCAAGAGATACAGATCGCGTAGACATTCCTTTACATAGTTTGCGTTTAGAGTCGCCAATGGTCCGGCCATTTTTAAGCCGTCGGCACCTAAAGATAGAATATATGCTAATGCCCGAAGTTCTACTGCGAAATTGCCAAGCCATGCAGAGATACGTCCAAGAGCATGTGGCGCCTTTTCTGTGCCAAAGTCAAGTTCAAACAGAGCGTCTCCATCAGCCTTACGTTTTACGACACGAGGATTTGGCAGAAATTTTTCCAATCCTGCTCGTACACCAACGGGACCTGACCCAGGACCGCCTCCACCGTGAGGGGTTGAGAACGTTTTATGTAGATTGATGTGCATGACATCAAAACCCATATCTCCAGGACGAGCCACGCCAAGAAGCGGATTCAGATTTGCTCCATCATAATAGAGTAAAGCTCCACAGGCATGAACCATTTCAGCAATCTCCGGTATGTGATGTTCAAAAATGCCGACAGTGTTCGGATTGGTCATCATGACTGCAGCCACGGTATCATCCAATAATGGTTGTAAAGCCTCTACATCTACTGTGCCATCAGCCAAACTTTTTACTTCGACCACTTTCAATCCTGCCACTGCGGCTGATGCCGGATTTGTTCCATGAGCTGAATCCGGGACAATTACTTTAGTCCTTTTCAAATCACCACGGCTTTCATGATAAGCCTTTATGACTAAAAGACCTGTTAATTCGCCATGAGCACCGGCATACGGATTCAAAGTAAACTCAGCCATGCCTCCAATTTCGCTTAACATTGATTGCAGGGTATAGTAAGCTTCAAGTGCTCCTTGAACGGTTGCAGAGGGTTGGAATGGATGCAATGCAGTGAATGCCGGTAATGAAGCCATTTCCTCATTGATTTTGGGATTATACTTCATTGTGCATGATCCGAGTGGGTAAAAGCCGGTATCGACACCAAAGTTATTTGTAGACATATTGTTATAGTGTCTTACTACGCTTGGTTCATCAACTTCCGGTAATTGAGGCTCTGTTTCCCGGAGTAAATTTTCGGGTATGGAGCGGAAGGCCTCATCACATCCGTTATTAGGTAGAGAATAGCCCTGACGTCCCGGACGAGAGAGCTCAAAAATAAGCTTGCCGTAATATTTTTTATTCATAGCAGTGGGAAGTCAGTTAATCATTGATGTTTTTATTCTCTGTGAAAGATGGAACAGTTGCTTTTGAGAAAGTTTCAGCCCGCCAGATATAACGATCGATCTCTTCGCGGGTACGTGTTTCTGTAACACAAACTAATAGTTCATCATCTGAAAGCATAACACCCGGTAGACAACCGCAAGAAGTACAAACCTCCATAAAGTCAACCAATTTAACTTCGCCTTTGAATTTCACGACAAATTCATTCAAAAATGGCTTATCCGGATACTTTAATTCAAACGCTCCGCTTTCAATCAATTTTTGAGCTAAGTAGTGAGCTCCTGCTGATGAGAGTTCGTTGACTTCGCGCAGGCCTTTCGAGCCCATTAAAGAGAGGTAAACAGCAGCATACAGAGCCATCAACCCTTGGTTCGAACAGATGTTAGAGGTCGCTTTATCTCTGCGGATATGTTGTTCGCGGGCTTGCAATGTCAATACAAATACGCGTTGTCCGTCAGCGTCTTTGGTTGCACCAACAATTCTGCCCGGCAATTTCCTTATCAAGGTTTTTGTGCAACACATATAGCCTAAATATGGGCCACCGAAATTTAATGGCATACCAAGGGATTGGGCTTCGCCGGCAGCGATGTCGGCCCCCCACTCTCCTGGCGTACGAATTACTCCAAGAGCTGAAGCAGGCGCTGTCATAATTAACAAGGCTTTAGCCGCATGTATTTTCTCCGCAAAGCCACTGTAATCTTCAAGTATACCGTAGTAATTAGGAGTGGCTACTATTACACCTGCAACATCACCGGCCGAAAGCATATCAGACATCGCATCCCGGTCTGTAACACCATCTTTTTCCGGTATTGTGTCAACCACAATACCATGATAATGCGCATAAGTGTCTATTACCTCCCGATAAATTGGGTTGATTGTCGCTGATACGAGAACCCGGTTCCGTTTACGGGCATGTGCTACGGCCATTAGCATTGCTTCCGCAA